>OLSD01000960.1_pt1 | contig 26332 bp, 25 predicted proteins | sample 1672211 | NCBI WGS metagenome assembly OLSD01 (sample SAMEA3136659, study PRJEB25190) | human gut metagenome | reverse complement strand
CGTCTCCACATGCGGCGTCTGCGGGAACATATCCACGGCCAGCGCCTGTGTGAGCGTATAGCCGCACTGCGTGAGCAGCTTCACGTCGCGCGCGAGCGTGCCCGGGTCACAGGAGACATAGACGATGCGCGGCGGCTGCATGGACACCATTGCGTCAATGGCATCCGGGGACATGCCCTTGCGCGGGGGATCGACCACGATGCAGTCCGGCCGGACGCCGCGCCGGGCCAGCTCCGCCGCAGCGGCACCGGCATCGGCACAGAGAAATTCCGCATTTTCGATACCGTTTCGCTCCGCGTTGCGGCGCGCGTTCTCGATTGCCTCCGGCACGATCTCGGCCCCGATGACGTGCGCGGCCTTTCGCGCCAGACACAGGCTGATCGTCCCGGCGCCGCAGTACAGATCCAGCACTTGATCCGTCGGCGCGTTGACGGCGTATTCCACCGCGCGCTCATACAGCCGCTCGGCCTGCACGGGATTGACCTGATAAAACGCCTGCGGCGAGAGTGTGAACGTCAGCCCGCAGAGGCGGTCGGTCAGCTCCGGCTCTCCCCAGAGCGGATAGAAATCTCCAGCGAGCACAACGTTGCCTTTCTGCTTGTTAACATCGAGCACGATGCCGGTCAGCTCCGGGCAGTGCTCGCGCAGGTAGGCGATCAGGTCGTCCGTCTGCGCGCCGAACCCACGTGCAGAGACGATGCACAGTACGGCGTCTGGCGTGTGCATGGCGCAGCGCGTGAACAGATGCCGCACCGTGCCGCGGCCTGTGGCTTCGTCATACGGCGCAACGCCGCGCAGATCCATCCAGTCGCAGACCGCCTGCGCCGCCTTGTCCGCGAGCGGGAGCTGGAGCAGGCACTGCTCCACAGGCGTAATGTCATGGCTGGACGCGCGGTAAAAGCCCTTGACCACGCGGCCGTCTTTCGTGCCGACGGCGTAGATCGCCTTGTTCCGGTAACAGAGCGGATATTCCATGCCGATGATGTCCTGTACCGGCATCGAAACGCCGCCGATGCGCGTGAGCGCATCGTTGACGCGCTGGAGCTTCATGCGCAGCTGCTCGTCGTAGTCCATATGCTGCAGGCTGCAGCCGCCGCAGGTGCGGTAAACCGGGCAGGGCGGCTGCGTGCGCGCCGGGGCAGGGGACAGGCACTGCTCTGCCTTGCCATAGACGGCATTTGCCGTCACCTTCAGGATACGGACCTGCCACGTCTCGCCGGCGAGCGCGCCTTTCACGAACACGGCGCGGCCGGCAATGTGGCACACACCTGCACCGTCGGACGTATAGCCCGTGATCTCGGCGGTGTGCAGTTGGTTTTTCGCAAGCTGCTCCATGATTTATTCCGCTTCCTGACCCGCAATGTGCATATACTCGTCGTACGTGCAGCGGCGGTCGATGATGCCGTCAGGCGTGATCTCAATGATGCGGTTGGCGACCGTCTGCGTGAGCTGGTGGTCGTGGCTCGTGAAGATGATATTGTAGGGGAAGGCGGCCATGCCGTTGTTGAGCGCCGCGATACTCTCCAGATCGAGATGGTTCGTCGGCTGGTCGAACACGAGGAAGTTGGCCCCCGAGAGCATCATCTTCGAGATCATGCAGCGCACTTTCTCGCCGCCGGACAAAACCTTGACCTGCTTATAGACATCATCGCCGGAAAACAACATCCGGCCGAGGAACGTGCGCAGGTAGCTCTCGCGCTTATCAGTGGAGAACTGGCGCATCCAGTCGATGAGGTCATAGTCGCAGTTTTCAAAATAGCTGTTGTGATCCTTGGGGAAGTAGGCCTGCGTGGTCGAGACGCCCCACTTGACTGTGCCCTCGTCCGGCTCTTCATCGCCCATGAGGATCTTGAAGAGCATCGTCACGGCGAGCTCGTTCTTGCCGAGAATGGCGATCTTGTCCTCCTTGCCGACGATGAAGCTCACGTGGTTGAGCAGCTTTTCGCCGTCAACGGTCTTGCTGATATCCGTCACGAACAGGCGATCCTTGCCGGGCTCACGCTCGGCCTTGAAGCCGACCCACGGATAGCGGCGGCTGGAGGCGGGCATGTCCTCAACGGAAATCTTTTCGAGCAGCTTGCGGCGGGATGTGGCCTGCCGGGACTTGGACTTGTTGGCAGAGAAGCGGGCGATAAAGGTCTGCAGCTCCTGGATCTTCTGCTCGGCGCGCTTGTTCTGATCCTTGACGAGCTTCTGCATGAGCTGGCTGGATTCGTACCAGAAGTCGTAGTTGCCGACGTACATTTTGATCTTGCCGTAGTCGATATCGACGATGTGCGTACAGACGTTATTGAGGAAATAGCGGTCATGCGACACGACGAGCACCGTGCCGTCGTAATCCATCAGGAAATCTTCCAGCCAGACGACGCTCGCAAGGTCGAGATTGTTCGTCGGCTCGTCGAGCAGGATAATGTCCGGGTGGCCGAAGAGCGCCTGCGCCAGCAGGACTTTCACCTTCAGGCGCGGATCCATGTCGGACATCATCGTCTCGTGATGCTCCGGCGCGACGCCGAGCCCCTGCAGGATGCGGGATGCATCCGACTCCGCCTCCCAGCCGCCGAGATCGGCAAACTCCTCCTCGAGCTCGGAGGCGCGGATGCCGTCCTCGTCCGTCATCTCGTCCTTGGCGTAGATGGCGTCCTTCTCCTTGCCGCAGTCATACAGGCGCTGGTTGCCCATGATGACCGTGTCCATGACGGTATAGGCATCGTACATCGTCTGATCCTGCTTGAGGACGGACATTCTGGCCTTGGGGTCAATATAGACGCTGCCGGTGCTCGGCTCGAGCTGACCGGAGAGGATCTTCAGGAACGTGGATTTGCCGGCGCCGTTGGCGCCGATGATGCCATAGCAGTTGCCGGGGGTAAACTGCAGGTTCACCTTGGAAAACAGCGGGGCTCCGCTGTACTGCAGCGAGAGGTCATCAACAGTGATCATTTTGGAAACTCCTTCGTAACAATAGATAATGAATTAGTTTATCATATTTTCCCGCGCTTGAACAGCACAAATAAACAGAGTCGGCGATTTTCCGCCGACTCTGCGTTTTGCTTATTCTGCAAGCACCTTTTTCAGCCGTGCATAGCGGGGGAGGCCGTTTTCCAGCGGAATCTCCGGCACGCCCTGAATGAGCGGCAGGGCATAGTCGATAAAGTCCTGCGTGACGTTGTTGCCCTCCGGCACGATCCATTCCACCGGGACTTTCTTTTCATAGTTTGCGACATCGGAGAGCGGAATGAGCTTCATGCGGCAGGCATACTGACCGTCTGCCATGACGCGCTCAAACGCGACCATCTTGCCGGTCTCGCCGGAGAGCGCCGCCTCGACAGCCATCTTACCGGCGGCAAACGCTTCGTCGATATCCGTCTGAGAGGCGAGATGCGCGCCCGCGCGCTGCAGCAGCGACAGCTCAATGCCGCGCACTTTCGCATGTTCGTGTTCCTTGATCACCTGCGCCAGACGTGCTGCCAGACCGCCGAGCTGCGCATGGCCGAAGCCGTCGGTCGCGGAGGCCTTGGCCTCGGAAACGAATGAGCCGTCCGCATAGTGGATGCCCTCGGAAACAGCGATGAGAACGTTATTTTTCTCCTCGTAGATGCGGTGCACATCCGCAAGGAACTGCTCCATGTCAAAATCGACTTCCGGCAGATAGATCAGATCTGGCCCGGAGCCGCAGGCCGATGCCAGCGCGGCGCTGCCGGCCAGCCACCCGGCGTGGCGGCCCATGATTTCCACGACCGTGATCGTGCCGGTGTCATATACACGGCAGTCCTTGGACACTTCCATGCAGGAGGTCGCTATGTACTTGGCGGCGCTCGCAAAGCCGGGGCAGTGATCGGTGCCGAAGAGGTCGTTGTCGATAGTCTTGGGCACGCCCATCACGCGGCAGTCCCAATCGTGCGCCTGCATATAGCGGCTGATCTTGTTGCAGGTATCCATGGAGTCGTTGCCGCCGTTATAGAAGAAGTAGCGCACGTTGTATTTCCGGAAGATCTCCAGAATACGCCGGTAATCCGTATCGTCCGTGTCCGGGTCTGCCATTTTGTAGCGGCAGGAGCCCAGCTCCGACGACGGCGTGTGCAGCAGCAGACGGAGCTCGTCCGGATCCTCCTGAGCGATATCATACAGGCGGTCATCCAGAACGCCGCGGATGCCATGGGCCGCACCGTAAACGTTGGTAATGGCATCGGATTCCAACGCAGTCTTGAGCACTCCGTAGGCGCTGGCATTGATGACTGCAGTCGGCCCGCCGGACTGCCCAAAGATACAAGCGCCTTTCAATTCACCGGACATAACGTACCTCCATAAATTCAAAGAATTGATAGATTTTACTGAAACATTGAATTCCACTATTGATATTATCTAAAAACATGTGTAAAATAAATTGAACCGATGATTTGTTTTGCATCATATTGACATTCTATATATTATATGAAAGTGAGTTGACTTGTCAATGTCGATTGTAACTTCTCAGGAAATGTTTGCAAAAGCGTATGCGGGCGGCTATGCCATTGGTGCCTTCAACGTGAACAATATGGAGATCATTCAGGGCATCACGGAGGCTGCCAAGGAGTGCAACGCGCCGGTGATCCTGCAGGTATCTTCCGGCGCGCGCAAGTATGCCAACCGTACGTACCTGGTCAAGCTGGTGGAAGCCGCCGTGATCGAAACCGGCCTGCCGATCTGTCTCCATCTGGACCACGGGGACTCGTTTGAGCTGTGCAAGGCCTGTGTCGATGACGGCTTTTCTTCTGTTATGATCGACGCTTCTTCCAAGCCGTTTGAGGAAAATGTCGCGCTGACGCGCCAGGTCGTGGAATATGCGCACGCACACGGCGCCGTCGTTGAGGCAGAGCTCGGCACGCTGGCCGGCATTGAGGACGATGTCAAGGTCAAGGCCGAGGATTCGTCCTATACGCGCCCGGAGGATGTGCAGGAATTCGTCGAGCGCACCGGCTGCGATTCGCTTGCGATCGCCATCGGCACGAGCCACGGCGCTTACAAATTCAAGCCCGGCACGAAGCCGCAGCTCCGTTTCGATATTCTTGAGGAAGTCTCCGAGCGGCTGCCCGGCTTCCCGATCGTGCTGCACGGCTCGTCGTCCGTGCCGCAGGAGTACGTACAGATGATCAACGAGTTCGGCGGCGCTATGCCCGGTGCGATCGGTGTGCCGGAGGATCAGCTGCGTCAGGCAGCGCGCCTGGCCGTGTGCAAGATTAATATTGACTCTGACCTGCGTCTGGCCATGACCGGCACGATCCGCAAGTATCTTGCCGAGCACCCGGCAGAGTTTGACCCGAGAAAGTACCTCGGCCCCGCGCGGGAAAACATCAAGCAGCTTGTCAAGCACAAGATCGTCGATGTGCTCGGCTGCGACGGAAAAGCCTGAGCTGCTGTCTGCATACGGCTCAGTCTGAACAGGGGGAACTCCCATGAATTTTCAGGAACTTCTGATGCGGCTGTCTGCAAGCTGTTTTGCTGCCGACCGGCCGGATTATGATTGGAAAACGCTGCGCCTGTTTCCGGAAACGGGACTGGATCTTGTGCTGATCGTGCGTCTTGCTGCGGCGCTGATCCTGTGCGTCATCGGCGCACTGGTGCACAACACGGTGGTGCAGTATATCCTTTTGGCTTTGTCCGCGCTCGCCGCCGGGTATGACTACCTTGCATCTGCGATCGCCTGCATTCTGGACCGGCAGGTGTTCCGGCCCGCGGTGATCGTGATCGTGTGCGTGATCGGTACGATGGCGGTCGGGCAGCCGGTGGATGCCGCCGTTTTCCTGCTCGTGTACCGGGTCGTGTCGATCCTGATCGCGGTCGTTACGGTGCATGCGCAGAAAACGCTGGAAGCCGCCGTCGGCGGGGAGATCCATTCTCCGGCTGAATTCGCCGCCCCGAAGTGGATCGGCTATCTTGCACCGGCCGGTCTGTGCATTGCGGTGCTGGTGGCCGTGCTGGAGAGCGTGCTCAAGGTCGCAACGGTTTCCCGGGCAATTCATGCCGCCATGATCGTCCTCTTCCTTTCCACCCCGTGCGCGCTGCTGATTTCTGTGCCGCTGGTGTGGTACAGTGCCGTCAACGGTGCATACCGCTGCGACGTGCTGTTTCGCAGCTGCCGCAGCATGCGCGCGCTCAACGCCGTGCGTGCGGTTGCAGTCGATGAAGGGGAAGGGGACAGCCAGCTTCCGAAGGTGATCAGCGTGAAATCCAGTCAGCTGACGCCGGAGGCCCTGCTGCAGCTGGCGGCCAATGCGGAGTCCTGCTCGAACAGCCGCACGGCGCGCGCGATCTGCGCTGCCTACAGCGGCCCCATTCTCACGCAGTATCTCTCCCGCGCGGTGGATATTCCCGAGAGCGGCGTGGAGGTTTACATTGAATCGACCCGCGTTTGCGTCGGCACGCGTGAGCTGATGATCCTCAAGGGTGTGGACATCCCGGATGCAGACCTGACAGACGGCTATGTGGTCTATGTATCCGTTGGTGAGCAGTATGCAGGCAAGATCCTGCTGCAGGAAGTTGTGCAGTCGGACACGAAGCCCGCGCTCAAAGAGCTGCGTGCGCTGGGCGTGCACACGATCACGCTCTTCAGCAATGCCAGCAACGACTCCGTTGCAGAGAATGCAAAAGAGCTCAAGGCGGATCACCTCTATTGCAAGCGCAGCGGGGCGGAAAAGGAACAGATCCTGTCGCAGCAGGTGGAGAACCTGAGCGACGGGGAACTGCTGCTGTATTATGACCGCCGCTGCACGGCGCATCCGGAGCACTCATCGGCAGATCTGGACGCCTGCGTGATCCCGGAGGAGAGCGACGAGCGGTTTGACGCCGATATCCTGCTCACAAGCCAGGATCCGTACCTGCTGCCGGAGGCGATCGAGACGGCCGGCTGGGTCGAGGGCATCTGCCGCGAGCATCTGGCGATCGGCGTGGTCGTGAAGGTCCTGCTGCTGGTGATGGCAGAGCTCGGCTATTGTACGCTGTGGTTCGCCGCCGTTTTGGACGGCGCCGCCGCGCTCGGCACGCTGCTGATGGCGATCCGTGCGTTCGGCTTCGATAAGCCGCATCATCGCGTCCGCGATTACCTGCCGAAGATCAAATCCAAATAAGCAAGCAAAATCTCCGATCCCTGTTTTCAGGAATCGGAGATTTTTTTCGCTGTTTTCTCGTCAGGAGAGAATTCTCCCAGCGGATTTGCCGCTGCAGCCGTGCGCAGCTGATCGTTGTCTACGTGGGTGTAGATCTGCGTGGTGTTCAGGTGCTCATGGCCGAGCACCTCCTGCAGCGTGCGCACATCCACGCCGTTTTGCAGCATCAGTGTAGCGGCGGTATGCCGCAGTTTATGCGTGGAATACTGGCTGGCGTCCAGTCCCGCGCGGGTCAGGTTTTTCTTAACCATGACCTGTACGGAATCGCAGCTGATGCGCGTGCGCCGGTTGGAGAGAAACATGGCCGTCGTGCGCGGCGGCGCGATTTCGCTGCGCACAGTCAGATAGCGGTCGAGCGCCTCGCGGCAGGCGTCGTTGAGGTAGACAACACGTTCTTTGCTGCCTTTGCCAAGGATGCGCAGGCTGTCGCCGTGGTCATCCTGCAGGTTCAAGCCGACCAGCTCCGAGATGCGCAGACCACAGTTGAGAAAAATACACAGAATGCAATAATCGCGCTCCTTGTTTTTCCCATCCACAACGGACAGCAGCCGCTTGCTCTCTTCCAGTGTGAGATAGTGGGGGAGGGTCTTGGGGATCTTCGGAGAGTCGAGATCCTGCACCGGGTTTTCCTCCAGCAGCTTCGCTTTCACGGTCAGGTATTTGAAGAAGCTGCGGATCGCGGCGATCTTGCGTGCACGCGAGCTGGCGCTCAAGCCGTATTCCGGCTCGTGCGCATTCGACTGCCTGACGCGGTCGCGCGACAGATAGGCCAGAAAACTGTAAACCTCCGTGAGCGTTACGGCATGCAGGAAGGAAATATCCACATCCGCAATGGAGATCTCGTCCAATTCCGCCGTGCGCGGCGCGAGCCCGCGGTCGAGCTTCAAAAATCGCAGAAACATCCGCAGGTCGAGATAATACTGGTCGACCGTCGCCTTGGAATGCCCGCAGATCGTTTCGTGATAAATCAAAAAGTCGCGCAGCACCTGCGGCGCATCTGAATAATCCATAGCCAACACCTCAAATTCTAATAAGAGCATACCAGAAGTATGGGGCAGTGTCTATTGACGAAATCCACAAATAATTCGGCAAAATAAAAATTTTGCCGAATTCAGAGGAGGAAAAAACAGCCGAAAAGCACGACAAGCGTCTTTCGGCTGTTTTCTGCGCTATTTTCTCATTTTTTCATCGTGCGCTTTCTCGCAGCTTAAATCGAAAGATCTACGCACCGAACACAGCCTTGAGCGCTTCCCGGATGTTTTTGACCGGGATCGTCTGCAGGCCGTTTTGCTTCTGCACATCATCGCGCACGTGCGCCGGGATGATGCAGCGCCGGAATCCCAGCCGTGCGATCTCCGACAGGCGCTGATTCAAATGGCTCACGGAGCGGATCTCGCCGGACAGGCCGACCTCACCGACGGCGGCCAGATCGCTGCCGACCGGCAGATCCTTATAGCTCGATGCGATTGCCAGAATGACCGCCAAATCCGTGGCCGGCTCGTCCAGCCGCAGACCGCCGACGACGTTGATGTACGCATCGCAGCTCGACAGCGAAAAACCGGCACGCTTTTCCAGCACGGCCAGCAGCAGCATGGCGCGGTTATAGTCGATGCCGTTGGCGTTCCGGCGCGCGCCGCTGTAGCCCGACGGCGTGACCAGAGCCTGCACCTCGGCCAGCACCGTGCGCGAACCCTCCATAACGCCGACGACGCAGGTGCCCGGCGTGTTGGTCGGACGTCCGGACAGTAACATTTCCGATGGGTTTGTTACCTCTCGAAGCCCGGAATCTTCCATTTCGAAGACGCCGATCTCGTTGGTTGACCCAAATCTGTTTTTTGCCGCGCGCAAAATGCGGTACGACATACTCTGATCGCCCTCAAAGTACAGCACGCAGTCGACCATGTGCTCGAGCACCTTCGGGCCGGCGATGCTGCCCTCCTTGTTGATGTGGCCGACAACGAATGCCGTATAACCGCTGTCTTTGGCCGAGCGCATGATGCGCATCGTGCACTCGCGCACCTGACTGATGCTGCCGGGCGTCGAGGCCGTCTCGGCGTCGTACATAGTCTGAATGGAATCTACGATCAGGACGGTTGGCTGCAGGTCGTCGATCGTGGCGAGAACGGTGTTCAGGTCCGTTTCCGCCAGCACATAGATGCTGCCGTGATCAACGCCGAGGCGCTGCGCGCGCATTTTCAGCTGGCGCTGGCTCTCTTCGCCGGAGACGTAAAGGATCGTTTCCTGCTCGCTGATGCGGCCGCAGAGCTGCAGCAGCAGCGTGGATTTGCCAATGCCGGGCGCGCCGCCGACCAGAACCAGCGAGCCGCGCACGGCGCCGCCGCCGAGCACGCGGTCAAATTCCCCGATCCCTGTGGAAAATCGCAGTTCTTCCTCGGCGTCCAGTTCCGAGATCAGTTTTGGCTGTGCGATACGTTTCGCGCGCGTGCCGAGAGACATTTTGGGTTCTTTCGGCGCCTCGACCAGCGTGTTCCATGCGCCGCATGCCGGGCACTGCCCCATCCATTTTGCCGTCTCATTGCCGCATTCGGAGCAATAAAAAACGGTTTTTGTACTCGATTTTGCTTTCATGTAACCATTCCTGTTTGCGGCAGAGACTGCCGGTATTGTAAGTAGGACGCGATGATCACGGCCGCCAGTTTGGTCTGGTAGCCGCCGTCCTTGAGCTTTGCACACTCGGATTCATTGGATAAAAAGCCGCACTCGACCAGTACTGCGGGACATTTCACTTCCCGCATCAGGTAGATCTTCTCCGAGATCGGCGCCGCGACGCGCCGGTTTTGCGGGTCAAGATATGCAACGAGATTGTCATGGATCTGTGTGCCGAGCGCTTCGCTGCCGTCGCTCGCCGCATACAGTACCTGCGCGCCTGACGGTTTGTGATCCGGATAGCAGTTCTGGTGGATGCTGATGAGCACGGCGTTATCCGTTTTTCGGATCAGCTCTGCGCGCTGGCGCTGGTCGGCTTTCTTTCGTTCGGCGATCGTGGTGGCATTGTCCGGATATGCAATGTCCGGGCTGTCGCGTGTCATGACGACTTCAATGCCGGTCAGTTCCGCGATCGCGCGTGCGCGCAGCGCGATCTGCAGGTTAATATCCGCCTCGACTGTCCCATTTGGTGCCACTGCCCCGCCGTCCTCCCCGCCGTGACCGGCGTCAAGGATCAGGACCTGCTTTGGATCGGTCCAGTTTGCGGCCGCTTCCGCGCGCCGGAGCTGCCAATCGGCGGCAAACCAGCCGCCGAACACCACGATCAACGCCAGCAGCACGACCAGAATCCGCTGATAGAGTAACTTTGTCACGGCGCTCCCCCCTCTTGCTATGGTATGCGGCGGGAACGGACGCTTATGACATGCTCTCAGGATACCATTTTGTGCCCGGCGCGTCAACCAAAGCACAGAAAAAGAAGCGCGCGGTCGAACCGCGCGCCTCTCAATATTGAGTTACTGAAGCTGCTTCAGGAAGCCTTCCAGACGATCCATGCCGGTCTCGATATTTTCCGTCGAGATCGCATAGCTCAGGCGCACAAAATTCGGTGCGCCGAAGCCGCTGCCCGGCACGACCGCGACCAGGCTCTTTTCCAGCAGCAGCTTTGCAAAATCATCACCGCTGCCGATGACCTGACCGTCGATCTGCTTGCCGAGGATCTGCTCGAGATTCATCATGACGTAGAACGCGCCGCTCGGCTTCAGGCAGCTGACACCGGGCATGGCGTTGATGCGGCGCACGATCAGGTCGCGGCGCTGCTCAAACACCTGGCGCATCTGCTCCGCCTCGTCCTGCGGGCCGGAGAGTGCCTCGATGGCCGCACACTGGCACATGGTGCCCGGTGCGCCGGTCGAATGGCTGAGGTAATTGGTCATGGCTTTGGCCACCGGCGCCGGGGACAGTGCATAGCCGATGCGCCAGCCGGTCATGGCATAGGTCTTGGAGACGCCGTTGATGAGGATCGTGTGTGCCTTGATCTCGTCACTGAGCGCGGCGACGCTGGTGAACGGCACGCCGTCATAGACGAGCTTATCATAGATCTCATCCGAGATGATATACAGGTCGTGCTTGACGCAGACATCGGCGACAGCCTTGAGCGCCTCTTTCGGATAGACAGCGCCGGTCGGGTTGGAGGGGTTATTGAGGATGATGGCCTTGGTCTTATCCGTGATGGCCTGCTCGAGCTGCTCCGGCGTGAGCTGGAAGCCCTGCTCCTCGCTGACATTGACAACCACGGGCACGCCGCCGAACAGACGCACCATCTCATAATAGCTGACCCAGTACGGGGCCGGAACGATCACTTCGTCGCCCGGGTCGACCAGTGCGGCCAGCGCAATGTAGACCGTGTGCTTGGCGCCGCTGGCGACAACCGCCTGCGTAGCCTCGTATTCCAGACCGTAGTCCGCCTTGGCGCGGTCGCAGATCGCCTGGCGCAGCTCGATCATACCGGCCACCGGGGTATAGCGTGTCTTTCCGTCGCAGATTGCACGCACGCCGGCATAACTGATGCGGTCGGGCGTGGCAAAATCGGGCTCACCGGCGCCGAAGCCGATAACGTCCTTCCCTTCTGCTTTCATCTTCTTGGCCAGAGCGCTGACGGCCAGCGTTGCGGACGGGCTCACGCCGGCAGCGATTTTGGAAAGTGCCTTCATAAACATCCCTCGTTTTCTTTAGAATTCTTGCCCATAGTTTACCACAGCATTGTGAAGAAAACAACGCAAACCTTACACAAAACACAAGCCGGAATCCCCGTCGTTTTTGCCGGTTTGAGAAAAAATCTACTGCATCGTCCGCCGATATACACAAAGACGCAGCGCCTCCATGTCGTAGGCGCTGCGGCGCAGCGTAATGCAGCAGACAACGATGATGATTTATGGTTGTGTGCTGACGGTTGTACGCATCATAGTGACCACTTGTCCATTTTCCTGCGGGCGGTGCTAATGCACCGCCCACTTACTGAATCACCTATTTTCAGGGCTGCAGGGCGGGACTTTTCGCTTTTTAGTCACTCGATAAGGGATCTTAACACCGCATCGACCATGATAAAAATTTTCTGCAGTATAGTCACCCAGACATCCGTCTTTCACCGGAAACACGTAACGATGATGCGTGTGAAACCATTCTCCTTCATACTCCATCTCCCTGTACCAATTATCTATAACCTGATCCGGCAGGTAGCGGAACGTCTCTCGGGTCATATAGAAAACCTGATCTGCCTTCGGTGTGAGAAAATAGCATTCGTATATCTGAATTCTTCCATTTACGTCATACCGGCAAATGTTTACTGCACTTGCATTGTTAGCATTATCTATCTCCACACCCAACGTCACTCCTGTATCGTACAAGATATACTCCTTTGAGCAGTGCATGTGCTCAACAACAATAAGCCGTTCTGCCGCATCAAAGCCGTATATGTGTGATAGTCTTTCCTCCGACGGCCGCTTCTTGCAAAGGCGGCCACGTTTTGTGTTGCCGAGCCAGAGATCTTCCGTCAAGCTTGGACAATAGTAGCCACGATGCATCGTACCGCCTGCGCAATACTGCTGATAAACGACCTGAGATTTCTGTTTCTGCAATTCAGCTGCCGCGTCGATCTCTTTTGCCAGCAACGCCCGCATGTAATCACGAACGAAGTCCATGCTTCGCCTCCTTCCTTAAAATTTAGGGGTAATTCCATCCAATACAACGAGGTCGAGCCGTCGTTATAGATCATGGCGAACGGCTGGTTGCCATCGTCATAGGCAAACTCGAGGGACTTCCATGACCACAGTTTACCATTGCATCAGCACAAATTCAAGAATCATCATGATTCCTGATTTCAAGACACAAATCCTGAAATCAAGAACAGAAGCAACATAAACAGGCATCCGGCGTTTTGCCGGATGCCTGTTATAACGATTTGCTATTCTCAAAAAAAGCGTCTGCAAGCCGATTCCCGGACACCAGACAGAGCTCCTGTCACAAAATAATACAGATCAGTGTTCCGCTGCCCTCATTGACCACACGCTGCAAAGTTTCCTGGAGCTTTCCGACCGCTTTCGTCGGCAGGCAGCTGAGTTTCTCCTCCACGCCCTCGCGTGCGATCGTATAGATCGGTTTCCCGAAAATGTTGGACTGCCAGAGCTGCTCGACATCCCCGTCAAAGCCCTGCAGCAGGAAGCCGAGGATCTCGCTCGAGGCGTTCTCTCCGCCAATCTCCGGCGAGACCTCTGTCTCGATCGTAGTCTGGAACATGTGAATGGCTTTTGCGCTGGCCTTGAGCCGGACGCCGTAGCGCCCGCCTTTGCGAACGATCTCCGGCTCTGCCAGCTGCAGATCACCGGCCGACGGCATGACGACCCCGTAGCCATTGCTGCGCACGTCCTCCAGTGCGCTGCGGATGTGCTGATAGTCAGCCTGGATACGCCCCATTTCCGCCAGAAACGAGATGAGCTCCCCATCACTGCGCAGGGAAACGCCTGCCTGTTCGCTGATGATGCTGTAGTACAGCGCGCGCGGAAATGTGAGCACGTAACAAACGGCCCCGGTGTCCACGGAGACGTTTTCCACGTCCGCCGCTTCCAACAGTTCGCTGTCTGCGAGCACTTGCGCCGCGCGCCGTGCGTCACGCAGGCGGTGCAGTGACGGCATCTGTTCGCGCAGCAGTGCATAGAGCTGCTGCTTTGTCTCATTTTCGGGCGGCAGGACGTCCATCCACTCCGGCATACGGAAGCAAGCCTCTGTGACCGGAAATTCATACAATACCGAGCGCAGGATCTCCAGAATATCCTGCTCCGTCAGCTCCAGACAGTTGACCGGCAGGCAGGCGGCATCGTACTGCTCGCGCAGCTGAGCCGCCAATGTCTGTGCGGCCTCCCCCGCCGGATCGGCCGTGTTGAGCAGGATGAGAAACGGCTTGCCGATGTCCTGCAGCTCTGCAACGATGCGCGCTTCTGCCGCGGCATAGTCCTCCCGCGCGAGCTCGGTCACGCTGCCGTCGGTCGTGACGACAATGCCGATCGTCGAGTGCTCGCGGATAACTTTGCGCGTTCCCTCTTCCGCCGCCACGCGCATGGGGATCTCGTGATCGTACCACGGCGTTGTGACCAGACGCTCTTCCCCGTTTTCGTACTGACCGTTTGCGCCGGGGATCATATATCCAACGCTGTCGATCAGCCGCACGGAGGCGCGCACGGAAGCATCCAGCTCGATCGAGACGGCATCCTCCGGGACAAACTTCGGCTCTGCTGTCATGATCGTCCGGCCGGATCCGCTTTGCGGCAGCTCGTCGCGCGCACGCTCCCGCACGTAATCATCGGAAATATTCGGAAGCACGAGCGTTTCCATGAAGCGTTTGATGAAGGTCGATTTCCCGGTGCGTACCGGGCCGACAACGCCGATGTAAATATTCCCGCCGGTACGGGCGGCAATGTCTGCGTAAATTGAAGAATTGTCCATTCTGTCGTCCTCTCCTCATCAGTCTTACCAAAACTGTATGAGGTCCGGGACGAGAATATGCCGCCGGCAGCGTGCCGGCGGCATACGTTATGGACAATATGTCCGTGCGGTCTGATGGAGCACCTGACTGACGGTGAACGTGACATCCGGGAACTGCCGCTGAAGTTTCTCCTGCAGGACCGGGATGACCACATTTTCCGTGCAGAAGTGATCGGCGTCGATCAGGTTGATGCCAAGCTCCTTTGCCGCGAGGAAGCGGTCGTACTTTATATCTGCCGTCACGAAGGTGTCGCAGCCCTTCGCAGCCGCCAGCTCCAGCATATTCCCGCCGGAGCCGCCGCAAACCGCGATTCTTTCCACTGGCAGGCCACCGTCCACATACCGCAGCCCGTTGACGTGCAAACGTCCGGCAACATAGGGCAGAAATTCCGCCATGGTCATGGGGTTCGGAAGCTTCCCTACACGGCCGCAGGTAAGCGTGCGCCCGTCGGCCGCCGTACCGGCCGGCTCCAGGCCGCCCGTGACCTCCGCGCCCAGCGCCGCCATGAGCGCATCATTGACGCCGCCGTCGGCAATGTCCAGATTCGTGTGCATACAGATGGCGGAAATGCCGTGCCGCGCCAGCGCCAGTACCTTGCGTCCGGCGAGATCATCCGTCGTCGCGTGCCGCAGCGGCGTAAAGATGAGCGGGTGGTGCGAAACAATGAGCTGCGCGCGCAGCTCGATCGCTTCTGCGATCACGGTGTCTGTGATGTCCAGCGCCAGCAGCGCATTTTTTACCGCAGTTCCACCGTCACCAACCAGAAAACCGGCGTTATCAAAATCCATCTGATACCGCACCGGCGCGATCTCATTTAAGAAAGCGTAGATGTCATGGATGATCACCATGTCTGTACCTCCTTCAGGCAGGTTTGCAGCTGCGAGAGCCGCGCGTTGATCGCTGCCAGTTCCGCCGCCGGCGTCTGCTTTGCAAGAGCCATGCCGGCGCGTGCGCGCGTTTGCCGCCGGATCTCTTCTGTGAGGTGCTCCGGCAGCAGCGGATCGCGGCGGCGAAGCAGCAGCTGCTCCACCGTGTATGTCTGCCCGGCCGGCTGTCCAAGCACGCGCAGGGCAAGATAGCGCTTGCCGGCATCGCGGCAGAGGGCTGCGTCCTCGATCGTAAAACCGTTATGCCAGAGCCAGTCCGTCAGTTCCTGCACTTTGCTCTGCGGCTGCAAAACGAGCCGTTTTCCCTGCCGCAGCCACGGCGTGGCCGCCAGGATCGCACAGATCGTTTCCCCGCCCATGCCGGCAATGGTGATGACATCCGCTGCCTGCGCGTCCGAAAATTGCAGACCGTCCGCCTGCACGAACCGAACGCGCTCCTCCAAGTCGTAAGCGGCGGCGGACTTCCGCGCATTAGCAAGCGGACCGACATGGATGTCGGCCGCGATGGCCGTTTGAATGACTCCATTTTGCAGCAGCCAGACCGGCAAATATCCGTGATCTGTACCGATATCCGCAGCGCAGGCGCACGGCGGCACGAAGTCCGCGACCATTTGCAGCCGCGGTGATAGACGAATGGAATCCATACATACTCCTCCGGAAACGCCAAAAGCCGGCGTACCGCCGGCTTTTGATCCATGTCTGTATCTTACAGGCTCTCCAGATAGGTGCGCAGCTGCTCGAGGAACTCGTCCGGATCCACGTCGTGTGCAAGGCAAGCCTGCTCCAGCGTCTCGCCACTGGCCATGGCGCAGCCGAGGCAGTGCATGCCGATGTTCTGGAACACGGGCATGGCCTCCGGCGCATTGGACAGGATCTCCGAAATCATCGTATCTCTGGAAATTTCAAACATAATCTTTTTACCTCCGGTAGTTTGCTTGTGAGAAAATGATTGGGTCGCACGAAGCGCCCCAATCATTTTAACCAGTTTATCTGCTGATTAGTGCTGCTCTCTCATCTTCGCGAAGCACTCGCTGCAGTAGACAGGACGGTCAGACTTCGGCTCAAACGGAACTCTGGCCTCGCCGCCGCAGGCAGCGCAGGTAGCAGTGAAGAACTCGCGGGGACCGCGGGCGGCGTTCTTGCGCGCGTCACGGCAGGCCTTGCAGCGCTGGGGCTCATTCTGGAAGCCCTTTTCCGCATAGAATTCCTGCTCACCGGCGGTGAAAACGAACTCTGCGCCGCACTCTTTGCACTTCAACGTTTTGTCTTCGAACATGATAAATCCTCTCTTTTGAAAAACTTGCCTCTCGGCTATATTGCGTTCAGCTCTTGCTGAAGTCGCTGAAATTGGGGAGCCGCGCCAGTTTGCGGCGGATCCGCTGCACGGCATTGTCAATGGATTTTTCGGGTTTGTTCGTCTCGGCCGCCATCTCGGCATAGGAAAGGCCGGACAGATACAGCCGAAGCACCCGCGCTTCAAACGCTGACAAATACCGGGTAAATGCGGACAATAGCTCTTGTTCACTCTCTCTGGCCAGAACCTGCTCCTCAGTAACACGACAATTTGCTTCCGGATAGCTGGACGCCTGGGTCTGTGATTCTTCTGAGAGGATGCTGTCTAGGGAAATGCCGCTGTTGAGCGGAGAATGCTTCTGTCTGGAAGCGGACTTGATGGCACTGTAAATGCGGTTGCTGATACAAACCTCTGCAAACGCTTTGAAAGGCACATTGGACGCCGGGTCATACTGCCGGATGGCAGAGAGCAGGCCAAGCATTCCTTCCTGAATGAGATCCTCGCTGTCACCGCCGATGAGAAAAAGCGGCCGCGCGCAAATGCGCACCAGGCGGCTGTAGCGCTCTGCGAGGGCTTCCTCCGCGTCGGCATTCCCGGCACTCACCAGTGCCAGCAGCTCTGCATCAGACAGTTTGGAATCATCCATCATAACCTTCAAAACTCCAATACCACTCAAAACAAATTATAACTAAAAACGTTGAAAAGTCAATACATTTTTGTACAAAATGCACGTTTCGATGACATTCAGCGCTTTTTTCAGAGATCTATCTCCTGCTGGCCGATGTATTCCAGGCCAAGATGCTCATAAGCACGGCGTGTGACGCAGCGGCCGCGGGGCGTGCGCGTCAAAAAACCCTGCTGCAGCAGATACGGCTCATAGACGTCCTCGAGCGTCACGGCCTCTTCCCCAATCGTCGCTGCGAGCGTTTCCAGGCCGACCGGCCCGCCGTGATAGAATTCGATGATACTGCGCAGCATCCGCCGGTCCGTCGCATCGAGGCCCATCTCGTCCACTTCTAGGCGCAGCAGCGCGGCGTTGGCGACCTCTTTGGTGATGACGCCGTCGGCGCGCACCTGCGCATAGTCGCGCACGCGCTTGAGCAGACGGTTGGCAATGCGCGGCGTGCCGCGCGAGCGCGAGGCGATCTCATACGCGCCGGCACTGTCGATCTCCACCTTGAGGATACCGGCGCTGCGCTCTACGATCTTCTGCAGCTCGGCCGGGCTGTAGAGCTCCAGACGCAGATTGACGCCGAAGCGGTCGCGCAGCGGCGCGGTCAGCTGTCCGGCGCGCGTGGTCGCTCCGATGAGCGTAAAGCGCGGCAGATCCAGCCGGATCGAATTGGCCGACGGCCCTTTGCCGATGATGATGTCGATCGCGTAGTCCTCCATGGCGGGGTAAAGGATCTCCTCGACTGCGCGGTTGAGGCGGTGGATCTCGTCCACGAAGAGAATATCATGTTCCTGCAGGTTGGTCAGCAGCGCCGCCAGATCGCCGGCCTTTTCGATCGCCGGGCCAGAGGTGATGCGCATGTTCACGCCCATCTCGTTTGCGATGACGGCGGCCATCGTCGTCTTGCCAAGCCCCGGAGGGCCGTAGAGCAGCACGTGGTCGAGCGGCTCGCCGCGCAGGCGCGCCGCGTCGATGCAGACCTGCAGGTTCTCTTTCGCTTTTTCCTGACCGGTATAATCCTTCAGCAGCCGCGGGCGCAGAGAGCCCTCGCCGGAATCCTCCGGAAGCACGCGGGAAGAGGTGACGACCTCCTGCTGGGCGTCCTCGGAAAAACTGATACTCATATACGCTCCCTCCCCTGCTTACTGCTGCATCATGGCGCGCAGCGCGGCCTTGATGATCTGATCCGCGCTCATGCCCTCGATGGACGGCAGCGTGCGCAGCGCCGCATTGATCTCCGGCATGCTGTAACCGAGCACGGACAGGCCGGCGATCGCATCGCTGCGCGCGGCCGAGGCCGCGTCCGACGCGGGAACTGCCGGCGTCAGGTCTGCAAAGTCCACGCTCGCGCTCTCTTTGGCCATTTTGTCCTTGAGCTCGAGCAGGATGCGCTGCGCAATGCGCTTACCGATGCCCGGTGCGCTCGTGAGCGCCTTTTCATCGCCGTTGAGCACCGCCAGCGCCAGCCCGTCCGGCGTGTTGGACGAAAGGATCGACAGCGCCGCCTTCGGCCCAACGCCGGAGATGCCGAGCAGCAGCTCAAAGCAGTGCTTTTCGCTCTTGCTGGCAAAGCCGTAGAGATCATGTGCATCCTCGCGGATGCACTCATACGTATAGAGCTTGGCGCGCTCGCCCGTTCTGACGCTGCTGATCGTGTTCAGGCTGGCGTTGAGCGCATAGCCCACGCCGCCGCACTCCAGCACGACCAGATTCGGTTCAATATCGGTAACGACTCCGTTTATGTGGTAGAACATGGATCAAATCTCTCCTGTTGATGGATCAAAGATGTGGCGCTGCGCGCATGGCAGAGCGCGATGGCGACGGCGTCCGCCGCGTCGTCCGGCTTCGGCACGGCCTGCAGGGACAGGATGCGGCGCACCATGTCCATGACCTGCTTTTTGTCCGCACGGCCATAACCGACGACCGCCTGCTTGACCTGCAGCGGCGTGTATTCATAGATCTGCAGCCCGGCCTGATAGCCCGAGAGCAGGATGATGCCGCGGCCATGGGCAACGGCGATGCCGGTCGTGATATTCGTATTGAAAAACAGCTCCTCGACCGCCATCACTTCCGGGTGAAACTGCGCGATGAGTTCATTCAGGTCGCGGTAGATCTGGTCGAGCCTGCTGGACAGCTGCGTTTTGGCCTGCGTCGTGATCACGCCGCAGGTCAGCAGACGCTGGCTGCGCTTTTCCGCGTCCAGCACTGCGAAGCCGACCGTGGCAATGCCGGGGTCAACGCCCAGGATCCGCATATGCATCACTCCAATTAAATAAATATAGCATATTTTCGCCCCGTAGGCAACTGCCGGGAAAAGAAAAAGCGCCCCGAGTCGTTTCGGAGCGCTTGAAAACACGTATGTCACGCACGCGGGTGCGCTTTGTTGTAGACATCCTTGAGCTGCTTGCTGACAAGGTGCGAATAGATCTGCGTCGAGGAGATGTCCGCATGGCCGAGCATTTCCTGAATGGCGTGGATATCCGCGCCGTTTTCCAGCAGATGCGCCGCGAAGGAATGGCGCAGCGTGTGCGGTGTGATCGTCTTTTCGATGCCGGCCTTGGTCTGATAGTTCTTGATGAGCTTCCAGAAGCCCTGACGCGACATCCGTTCCCCGCTGACGTTGACGAACAGCGCCTGTTCATCTGGCGCTGCGATCATCTGCGGGCGGATGAAGTTGATGTACTCCGTGAGCGCACGGACAGCCGCCGGATACATTGGGATCATGCGCGCTTTGTCGCGGCCCTGGCAGCGGATAACACCGGCGGACAGATTTACATCCGTAATGTTGAGCGAGATCAGTTCACTGACACGGATACCGGTCGCATACAGCAGCTCGAGCATGGCGCGGTCACGGTAGCCCTTGGCGTCCGTGCACTCCGGCTGCGCCAGCAGCAGCTCGACCTCTTTGTTTGAGAGGATCTGCGGCAGCTTCTGCTTGGCCTTGTCCGGTACGAGCTTGCCGGTCGGATTGTGCTGCACATAGTGATTGTTGAGCAGGAACCCATAGAAATTTTTCAGCGATGCGATCGCCCGGGAAACCGTGGCAACGGACTTGCCATTGCTGCGCATCCAGTCGATGTATTCACACAGCTCTTCCTCTTCCGCGGAGCCAAGATCGGCATCCGTGTGTGCGTGCAGATATTCGCTGAGTTGGCGGATATCCCGCAGATATGAGGAAATCGTATTTTGCGACGAGCGCTTGACATCGCGCAGGTAGGACTCGAACAATTCCATTCCGTCGGAATCCCGCATGACGACTTCCCCCTTTCCAATCAGATTTCATCCACAGTGACCACAGGTCACAGAATAAGCCGTGTGAAAAACGGTACTGCATAGCACGCGGCGGCCGCAGCCGCCAACAGCAGGCAGAACACAAGCGCCAGCTCCCGGGAATATCGCTCCGATGATACGGGGACTGGCAGGCCGCGCCGCTGCTCGAGCAGACGCACAGACATCTGCGCGCAGAGCGTTCCGAGCAGAAACAGCGCCGGCACAAGAAAAATGCCGGGCAGACCGACTGCGACGCAGGAGAGCCAAAACGCATGGTCGCAGCCGGAATTCAGGAAGGCGGCCGCCGTACAGGCGGACAGAAAGCCTTTGATCCCGAAAACGGCCGGAATCAGCAAAAAACCAAGATACGACGTAGACAGCAGCAAAAACGCAAAACCGTAGGCGCACGAGACGCACAGCTCCGGCAGCAAGCCGCCGTACAGTGTCCCTCCCGCGCCGCTGCTGCTCAAAAAGGAAAGAACCGGATTTGACGGCTCCGGCAGCGCAGCATTGGCGCCGAAGCAGCAGCCGATCACATAGCCCGCCGCCATACCGACCGCGAGCAGCGGCGGCAGCGGAAAGCGGAAGAAGGCCGGTTTCCGGCGCACACGCAATCTGTTATGTCGCACATTCATCACCACTGACAGCCTATGAACACGCGCTCATAACATGACAATTTACATAATGCGTTGTAGACATAATATAATACAAATCGAAAATGTTATCAAGTAGTTCGTCAGAATTTGTTCATTTTTGTTTATTATGACAAGAAATTATGTTAACAATATTATGTAAACCGCGTAACTGGGCAGAAAGAGATGCCCAGTATTTCCGGCGGTATATGACTATATTTCGGTAATCATTGCGTATCGAACGCAATATATAGGTAATCAAACAATGATTATGTAAACCTTCCGCCTGATTACGAACCGTAATATCTCTTCTGTTTCCGTTTTTTCTTCTTTGTTCTATTTCGTAACTTTTTATGAAAAATGCACGAACCGACGATCGCGGCAGCCAGCGCGGTCAGTAGCGTCATGGCGGTAGCGGCGCAGAAAACCTGCGCACCAACGGCCGCCTTCAGGATGAGATATCCGATCGCCCACACCGCCCATGTCATCGCTCCACCAAGTGCCCTCCCCAGCTCCGGCCGCGGCGAGAGCGCGCCGGCAGCAAGACACGCAAGCCCGCAGCACACCAACGCAGCAAGGCGCACATCTGTGCCGGGCAGCACATCGTGATTCATGGCCAGCGCAGCCAGCCAGCTTAAGAGCAGCGCGAGTCCAAGTCCGGCCAGGCCGGCCGCCGCCGCGCGCGAGAGCATCGGCAGCCATTTTTGTTCCGTATTCAAAAAAACACCCCCTGCAGAACGTATGCATCACAGCATATTCCTGCAGGGGGTGAATCATTCCGAAAGCAGCGTTACACCTCGGGGCCCTTCGGCTCCTCGTGCTTCGGCTCTTCCTTTTTCGCTTCTTTTGCTTTCTGCTTGGCAGCCTTGCGATCCTGAGCTTCCTTGGCAGCCTGCGCCTCGGCGCGGGCGTTCGTGGAAATGGCCCACTTGGCGACCTGGATGCGAACCTGATCCTCGCTGGTCTCGAAGGTCACGCTGTCGTCCGTGACGTGGACGACTTTGCCCATCATACCGCCGATCGTGACGATATCGTCACCGACTTTCAGATTGGAACGCATTTCATTGAGCTTTTTCTTCTTCTTGTTCTCCGGAAGGATCAGAAACAGATAGAAGATGACAAGCATCAGAACGATCATGATAATGGATGAATATCCGCCAGAGCTTCCCATGGTTTTACCTCCGTATAAAGATAAAGATATTATATCCGCTTTCCTATGCAAATGCAAGCATTAAATGCGCATATCGAGTACGGATGTGTAACTTTTCCGGAACGCCTCATACTCCCCTGCTTCGATCGCCGCGCGGATGCGCTGCATGAGCGTATTATAAAAATACAAATTATGCATCACGGCAAAGCGCATGGCCAGCATTTCCTCCGCTTTGAACAGGTGGCGCAGATAGGCGCGGGAATACCGCCGGCAGACCGGGCAGTCGCACTGCGGGTCGATCGGCTGCTCATCGCGCTGATATTTTTCATTTTTAATGTTGATGATGCCTGACCACGTGAACAGATGTCCATGGCGGCCGTTGCGCGCCGGCATGACGCAGTCGAAAAAGTCCACGCCGCGCGCGACGGATTCGATGATGTTCCCCGGTGTGCCGACGCCCATCAGGTAGCGCGGCTTGTCGGCCGGCATATAGGGCTCAACGGCAGCAATGGTATCATACATCTCCTGCGTCGTCTCCCCCACCGCGAGGCCGCCGATCGCATAACCAGCCAGATCGAGGTCTGCGATCTTCTTCATATGCTCAATGCGCAGATCGTGAAAAATGGTGCCCTGATTGATGCCGAAGAGCACCTGGCCGGGATTGACAGCATCGTCACGGCCGGTGTAATCCGTGAGCGCCGCCTTGCAGCGCTGCAGCCAGCGATACGTCCGGTCGCAGGAGTTTTTCACGTAGTCATACGGCGACGGGATCTTGATGCACTCGTCAAACGCCATCGCAATATCCGAGCCAAGATTGGCCTGAATGCGCATGCTCTCTTCCGGCCCCATGAAAATGTGCCGGCCGTCCACATGGCAGTTGAAGGCAACGCCTTCTTCCGTGATCTTCCGAAGCTGCGCCAGCGAAAAGATCTGGAATCCGCCGCTGTCGGTCAGAATCGGTTTTTCCCAGGTCATGAATTTGTGCAGGCCGCCCAGGTCGCGGATCAATTCGTCGCCGGGACGCACGTGCAGGTGGTACGTGTTGGACAGCTCGACCTGGCAGCCGATCGTCTCCAGATCCTCCGCCGAGAGCGCGCCCTTGATGGCCGCCTGCGTGCCGACATTCATGAACACCGGCGTCTGCACCGTACCGTGCGGCGTCGTGAACGTACCGCGGCGTGCATGGCCGTCTTTGCAAATCAGTTGAAACATAGCTTGCTTGCCTTTCTGTTTGGATTGCCTACTTATTCTAACAGATTACCGCATCAAGTCAAGCGTTCCAGGCAGATTTGCGCATCAATGGACCGTCACTTTCTGCATGTGCTTTTTCAGCGCTTCCAGACCCAGCATCACGGCAGCGCCGAGCACAAACCAGAGAATGTGAAAATCAGAGAGCGTCATGACGTGCTGCGGCACCTTCAGCGTCGCCGGGCCGACGACGATCGCATAGAGCGAGCCGAGCATCATGCCCAGCACGGCGTAGGTCACAGCGCTCGGTGCTTTGCGCATCCAGCTGCGGATGCAATGCGGAGCAATGGCAAAGCCCGCGAGCACGCCCAGTTCCACCGCCGCCAGCAGCCAGAACTGGCCGAACTGAAATTGCAGCAGGTCTTTCATTGCCGCGATCACGGGCAGGCAGAGTCCGCACGACATCAGCAGAGACGAACCGGAGATGCACGGCAGCACCATCGCCGAGATCGCCAGCGCCCCGGCCGCAAACGCATACAGCGCCATGCCGATGCCGAAGCCGAGGTCGTTGACCAGCGCGGACAAACGCAGCGCCGAGAGCCCGCCGACCAGCACAAGGCCGCTCAGAAACGGCAGCCAGTTTTCCCGAAACGCGCCGAGCACGGCGCCGCTGCTCGCGCATGACCAGCGGAATGGAAACGAGCACAAAGCCGAGAAACAGCGAGCTGAGCTGATAAATGCCGTCCGTAAACGCACCTGCCAGCACCGTAACGGCCAGCGCCATGCCAACGGCCCAGCCCGCCGCCAGCTTCAGCAGATAGCGTAGGCCGCACAGCCACTCCTGCTTTGTTCCATGCACGAGGGCATCGAGCGAGCCGACAAATACATCATATAACCCCATCAGGAAGGCAATCGTCCCGCCGGAGACACCGGGCACACTGTCTGCCAGCGCCATGCAGATGCTCAACCAGCGCAACATCCCGTTCACGGAGAAGATCGCCGTCATCGGCGCCGGGCCGTCCGGCATGGCCTGTGCCTATTATCTGGCCGAAAAGGGCTACCCCGTGACCGTGTTCGACCGCAATCCGGTTCCCGGCGGCATGCTCATGCTCGGCATCCCGAGCTTCCGTCTGGAAAAGGAGGTCGTGAACGCCGAGATCGAAATTCTCAGGGAGATGGGCGTGAAATTTCAGTGCGGCGTGGAAGTCGGCAAGGATGTTACCATCGCCCAGCTGCGCGAGCAGGGCTACTGCGGCTTCTATGTTGCCATCGGCGCGCAGAAGAGCGCGGCGATCCGCTGTCCGGGCGAAACGTTCACGGGCGTGCTTGGCGGCGTGGATTTCCTGCGCAGCGTCAATCTCGGCGAGCAGCCGGATGCCGGCAAAGCCGTTGCCGTCATCGGCGGCGGCAACGTCTCCATCGATGTCGCCCGCGCGGCGCTGCGTCTCGGTGCAGAAAAGGTCTGCCTTGTCTACCGCCGCAGCGAGAGCGAGCTGAAGGCGGACCGCGCGGAGATCGAGGATGCACTCGCCGAGGGCATGGAGCTCAAGCTCCTGCGCGCACCGGCAGAGATCACCGGCAGGGACGGCAAGGTCGCCGCGACCCGCGCTGCACGTTCACGGAAGAGCAGGTCAAAAAGGAGGCGCCCCGCTGCCTTGGCTGCGGCGTGAGCATCGTCGATACCAACCACTGCATCGGCTGCGGCGTGTGCACGACCAGATGCGAGTTTGACGCCATCCACCTGCGCCGCGATCACCCGGGAGCGACCAAGATGATCCGCTCCGAGGACAAGATGAAAGCCATTCTCCCCTACATGGTCAAGCATGCTGCCAGGATCAAGGTCAAGGAACTGCGCAGCAAACGCAGCTGAAACCGTTGTTCATAACAGACGTATCCCCGCCAATGCCTGAAAAGGCATCGGCGGGGATATCCCTTTAAAAAGCAGTGCGCCCCGGCCATTTTGGCCGGGGCGCGCTTGCATTGCTGCATATTACTCGATCGTGATGGTCGTGTGCTTCGGAAGCTCCTTCGGCGCAGCCTTCGGTACGCTGATCTTCAGAATGCCGTCCTCGAACTTCGCGGAGACATCTGTGGATTCCACATCGTCACCGACATAGAAGCTGCGGCTCATGGAGCCGGCGTAACGCTCCTGGCGCAGGAACTTGCCCTTCTTATTGGACTCGTCCTTGTCCAGACCCTTGGCAGCGCTGATCGTCAGGTAACCGTCCTTCAGATCGACCGTCACTTCGTCCTTCTTGAAGCCCGGAAGGTCCACGTCCAGCTCATACGAGCCGTCCAGTTCGCGGACATCGGTCTTCATCAGATTTCTGGCGTGCTTACCATACAGCTCATTGCTGACCTGCGGCATCATACGGCCGAAATCAAAGAAATCGGACAGCGAATCATCAAACAGGTTTTCACCAAAAATGCTCGGCAACATAAGTCATTCCTCCGTTCATACCTTTCGTAGGCGCTGGGGAAAAACTCCACGCGTTGGCGAACTCTGTTACCGTTTGTACAACAATGCCTAATCTCCGGAGGCCCTCTGGAGGCCCTCCCTCATCGATCGTCTTCATCATAGCACGCTTTTTAGCACTGTCAAGAGGTGAGTGCTAA
>OLSD01000959.1_pt1 | contig 26366 bp, 26 predicted proteins | sample 1672211 | NCBI WGS metagenome assembly OLSD01 (sample SAMEA3136659, study PRJEB25190) | human gut metagenome | reverse complement strand
GCTGGATAGAGCGTTTGGCTACGGACCAAAAGGCCGGGGGTTCGAATCCTCTAACGCACGCTACGGCGAAAGGCTGGAAACCTTGAAAAATCAATGGTTTCCGGCTTTTTTTGTGCTTGTTGATTTGAGTTTGAACCTGTGACTTCCTGTGACAAGGGGATTTTGGGTGAAATCAGTTGGAAAATACCTTTTTCATGATACTCAGACTTTCCTCAGGAGTCAGTGAATTGTATATATACTCTAATGTTGTTGTTGTGTTGCTGTGGCCAAGGCAGGCACGAATTTGATCAAGAGGAAGACCAGCTGCATTCAGGCGACTTGCATGGGAGGTTCGCTGCCGTAAATGGAGGGGTACACACAAGGCCATGTAGAACGAAATGCGAAGACGTTTTACTTCGTGTACCCAAAATCCACTACTTTTGTATCAGATACAGAGAAATGTCCATTCCTATGGCTCTTTCTTCTGAGATATTTATTGATGAAACACTAAAAAAACTTGCTTTTTAAGGAAAAAAGACTTGACTATATAGGAAGGCTACATTTAATAACTGTTACTGTTAATGATTAGACGAATCATAAACCGGTCTGAAGATATTCTCTTATATTATAAAGCAGTTTTTTACGGATTTCTTCGTTTGTTATGTGAGAGGTGTCAAGTTCTTTTATTGTATCGTCATATGCATCAATAACAAGGCGGTCAAAACCTCTCGCTGGGTTTAATCCAGGAAAACCGGCAGAAATTAAGCTGTTGTCAAGATAATCGTCAAGGAACTTCTCACGAACAGTAAGATCAACTCCGGCATTTCTATAATTTGCATCGTATTCTTCCTGGCTGATAGAATCAAATTCATTAATTGTTTTGTGTGAATTTATTGTCAGAAGCAGATGAAGAAGATAAGTGCCAGAAGGCACTTCCAGTTCACGACGACGCTTCACTATGGAAGCAAATAATTTTTCACTTACAAAAACATCGGGAAATAACGGGATAAGTTTACTAATCTGTTCTTCTGAAAGAAAGTTATCTCCAATGTCCCCATCAATTGAATGCAAACCAAACATGTTTTTGTAGTAAGTGGTAATGGAATAATCAGTTGACTCTTCTTTAAGTTCGATCAGATCCAGAATATCACAGGAAATTGGCCAGTCAATATCGTCAAATAAGGCCAGATAGTGAGTATTTCTTGTTAAAGCAAAAAAGCTACGCAGCTGATCTGTCTCAAGAAGAGCTTTTAAGTCATCAATAGTATGGATATTTTCAATATAATTCTTATATACTGCAAGAGTTTTTCCCGGAGCATAATCAGAGGGAGCGATGGATTGATCGATTTTATTATTGTATTCTTTAAAAAGCACCATGGCATCTTTCCAGCAAAGATTACATTTTAACGCCCCGAGGAGAATGAATTCTTTTAAATTTCTGGGACTGAGTTCTTTTTCACACATATAATTCATCAGGAAAGCATTGGCACTATTGATGGAGTCGATAGCCAGTGCGAAACAAAGACGTAAAATGCTGTGCCTTTTAGATGCGGAACAGTTGTTTTCGCGACGCTTTTTAATATATTTATTGAAGTCTTCACGCTCAGAGCATTCACCTCTTCCGAGGTTAGAAGACATACCTTTAAGAAAGTCGAGCAGTGCATCGTCAGAAACAGGAGGTTCGAGATGATATTTAGAAGCATTGGCTTCAACATAATTTCGAATTGCATTCCAATAATTAAATTTTGAAGCATAATCATTAACATTTGGCATAGCAGTGCCCTCCCTTTGACTGGTAAATACAATATTTGACAAAAAAGCTATTTTATTATAACAATGGGGTTTTGAACACACAATCAGAAAATTATACAAATTTAAAATAAATTTTTTGACTATTTTGACGAAAAAAATAAAAAAGCGGAAATGAAGAAAACTTATGATGCTTCCTGTGCTAGGATAAAGTAAAAATATTTTAACAGCAACCGGAACAGGAGGTAAAAAGAAAATAATTTATGAAAAAAATCAGTGAGCAGGAATGTCTGGAAAATTTAATAGGAGGTATAGACTGTATTTCACAGTATCACAGACATAATAAAGTATGGTGTTGCAATCAGAGTAACTGGAATGAAAAAGAGTATGGATGGATAAATCCGATATTTCCACCTGAATATCAGAAGGCATGCCTGAACGGTACGGAATTTGTACCGGAATCTACCTGCGATCTTTATTTTTTTATGATACAGTTTTATATATGGGTTACAGGAAGTGATCCAGATATTAATTTTTTAAGAAATAATAAATGGAAAAAGAAATTTATACTATATACGGAAAATTATGAAGAACAAACTCAGAAACTCATTATGATTCTGTTTTCGTGGTGCACACGGAGCAGTGTTGATGAAAGACCAGGAAGTGCACTGATATTAAAAAATACAGAATATTACCAAATATTATTCAGGCGATTGGAGGAATATCCAGGCAATGAAGAAAAGAGTTCCACTGAGAAATGGTACAAAACTCTATTTGAATAATGATGAAGGAAAAAAGTATTCATACACAATTCTGCATCTGCTTAAAACAGGAGAGCAGGGCGCTTCCTGCCTTTGTTATCTGGCAGAAAAAGAGACAGATAACAGAATTTCACAGGTCATATTAAAAGAATTTTATCCAGAGATTGATCTACCCGGGGAGGCGATAAAAAGAACTGATGGGGTGAGTTTATGTTGTCCTGAAATCAGGAGAACAGAATGGAACAGACAAAAAGAACGTTTTATATCCGGCATACAATTTATGAAAAAATTATATGACTGTGAAGAGACAAGAAAATATATCTGTGCAGAAGAAAAAGTTGAAGTATTGTATGGATACGGAATTGTCTATTGTGAAAACGAATGCATAAAAGAATCAGTTAGCTGGAAGGCTGACATAAAAAATGAGTCAGCAGATGAAATTTTACATATAGCGTGGAGAGTTCATGAATTTCTCAGACTGCTTCATAAGACAAAATGGGCTTACGTAGACTTGAAACCTTCAGATATTTTGTTGTCGGTATCAGAATTTACACATACAGTTGATTTTCCAAAATTTTTTGATTTTAACAGTGCAGTGCCAATGGGAAATTATCGTGCAGGTGACGGAAGGATTGAAATTACACCGAAGTATTGTCCGACTGAATTTAAAAATCTGTCAGGAGATGATGAGATTGTTATTGATCTCAGATCTGAACAATATACATTTGGCGCAGTTTTGAAAGAGATGCTTAATGGGAAAATGCAGACATTGGCTGAGAACACGAGGACAAAAATTTTGGTGTTATTGAATAAACTTATGGACTATAAAACAGAGGCATTAGATGAAGAAAGAATTTCAGAGGAACTGCTTATGCTCAGAGATGAAATAAGAAATGATGAGTTTCAGAAAGAATACAAGCGGCTTGAAGTAAGAAGCAAAAAACTTCAAGTATTTCGGATTATCATAGCAGTGATTTCGACAGGACTTTATGCTGCCACAACTGCAGGGATTATTTTTCTATGTATGAATAAGGGCGAGACAGGGCAGGTGTTGATTGTTGGAAATGGAATGACGACAGGAGAAATGACTGTAATTCTGTCATGTATAACAATAATGCTCTTTCTGGTAAAAGTTGCAAACATAAGAGTGGCAGATAAACTTGCCAACAGTACAGTAAGCTGCAGGTATTACAACAGTGCTTTGAGAACAGGTGAATATAATACATTCCGAAAGGGAAAACGGAGAAAAACCACTTTTCAGGATACTCACGCAGCAAATGCAAAGCGTCAGAAACTCCGCTGGATACTTTGGAGTGTATTGGTTATAGGGCTTATAAGTCTCCTGATGCAAGCACTCTATTGGCATTATTTGCCAATATTTATTGCCGGAGGCTGTGCATTGATCATCATATTGGTATTTGGAGATTTCCTTATTGCAATTAACCAGTTTTATGAAAATTACGGAGAGATTCTGGGACTTTCAAAAGACCAGAACGGAAAAACTGCTTTTTTTATGCAGGAATATGAGCGGACGAATGGAACGTTTGATTTGAACCATGATTTCTATGAAAAAAACAGAAGAAATCTGTACAAAATCAGGGAAACCGTGTGCAGAACATGTTTTAAAGATGCTTTGATTCATCCAGAAGGATTAAAAAACAGAATTCGATATTTTTTTGATTATAATTTCCGGAAAAGTACTGTGGAAAAATATCAACTGGATTCAGAGGAAGAAAGAAATCTCCGCTTTGAGCCACTGGAAATGAAACATATTTACAAAATGTGCTTTGACAGACATCAGAATGATTTGTCAATATCCACTGCAGTAGTTACGGTTCTTACAGTAATTGCCGTAGGAATGGGACTTGCATATCACACGGATTTATTTGTGGATTTTTTTGGAATAGAAAGAAAATATTATTTACCGATTACTGTGACAGTTTTGACTGGTGCAACATTATTCAGCTGTTATCAGATCCTTTTTTCATGGAGAGATGAATTGCTGGTAGCTGAAGTTTCCTATAAATCAAGATATATTGTTGATTCCGGATTAAATGATGAGTTAATAAAAGACATAGCAGCCGGATTCGTAAAACCGGTAGATCTGGCCAGAGGAGTTCACCAGTATACAGCATATAGGCTCACAAGAGAAGACAAAAAATTTGCGATGCTTTTAAATGGGAAAAAGCAGCTAAAAGAAGAACGAATAGGAGCCAATAATATCCTGCTTAGAAATAAATCATTACTGCATTATTCTTTTTTTACGGGGCATTCCCGGGTTGCAACAGCTACATGGCTAAGTTGCGCCATTCTGGTTACGATTTTTGTATGGGGAATGCAGATATACTGGCTACTTCCAATCTTTGTGCTGATGGCAGCTTCCACGCACATCCTTCTGCAATATTATGTGATACCACGTGTGAGTGTGTGGATGATGATAAAAAGAATTAAGAAGATTAAAAGGCGGAAATGCAGAGCAGATGATTAAAAAAGTGTGTTAAAATCAGTTTAAAATGAAGGAAAAAATATAGATAAATGTGTAAGTATATGGAGGAGGTAGACATGAAAGTTCTTGTAATACCTGATGTGCATTTAAAACCAGTTATGTTTCAGCAGGCCACGATACTTATGAGACGGGGAATTGCCGAACGTGCAGTGTGCTTAATGGATATTCCGGATGATTGGGGAAAAGAATATGAGGTTGAGCTTTACGAAAATACTTATGATGAAGCAATTAATTTTGCAAAGAAATTCCCAGGAACCGCATGGTGCTACGGAAATCATGATTTAAGTTATTTCTGGCACCAGTTGGAAAGTGGATATAGCAGTATGGCAGCATCTACTGTACAGAGGAAACTGTTAGAACTTCGTGCAGCAGTTCCGGAAAATAATCCCATTCGGTTTATTCATAAAATTGATAATGTATTATTTTCTCATGGTGGAGTACTTAAGTATTTTGTTGAAGAACATGTACAGAAAGAAAGATATGATGATGCCGATATGGTCGTGGAAGATTTGAATAAACTTGGGGCGAGAGAAATGTGGAATGATGCTTCACCAATCTGGCTCAGACCACAGTACTCAAAAATGAGATTGTATAAAGAACATGAACTGCTGCAAGTTGTCGGACATACACCCATGGACAAAATCACAAGAAAAGAAAATGTGATTTCCTGTGATGTGTTTTCGACATATCGCGATGGACGTCCTATTGGAACACAGGAATTTCTCTTGCTGGATACGGAGAGTTGGGAGTATTGTGGGATTAAAGGGTAGAAAACATGCTATTTATTACATAAAACGTGCTATTAATGCAAATTGCGTTATTATAAAGTGGGAAAAGTATATAACTATAAATGAGCAAGTTCGTGATTTTGCATAAAAGAAAGACACCTCGATTCCGGATGTTGTATAATGAAAGTGACCAAACAAACATTTTCAACATTTACGAAAGAAGGTGTCTCTCGCAAATACTATACATCATTCTGCATTCATATACAATCATCTTAAGAAATTAAACTTATGCAAATTTTATTCAAACCGGGTGATAAACCATCTTATGAGTATCCTGATCAGCATTTTTATTTCAGGATATCATGGAAAAACCACGGACTTTGCTAAAAACAGTTCCTGTCACAGAACTACGATTGCACATTTCTTTAATTCAGGGAAATGGGATGATTCATTACTTTCAGATATCTTAAAATGTTCTGTTATAGAGATTACTTATTCAGAGGCAGCACGCACCGGAAAGCCTGTTTTCTGCATTGTAGACGATACAATAGCTTCAAAGACACGGGCTTTACATCCTATTGAAGATGCGTATTTTCATCAGTCTCATTTAAAATGAAAACAGGATTATGGACACCAGGCAGTTGCGGTTATGCTTTCCTGCAACGGCATTGTCCTGAACTACGCTTTTGTAATGTACAACAAATCGATTTCCAAGATCAATATTGTAGAAAACATTGCAAAAGAACTGCCAGTTTCACCGGTAATGTCCTATTTTCTTTGTGACTGCTTGTATACTTCTGAAAAAATAATCAATACTTTTGCAGCGAGGGGATTTCATACCATAGGTGCACTGAAAACAAACCGGATGCTTTATCCATTTGGGCTAAAAAAGAAGCTTAAGGAGTTTGCTGCTCTTTTATCGGTCACACGTTCCAATTTTCACCTTGTGACAGTGAAAAAACAAAAATACTACGTGTATCGGTATGAGGGAAAACTCAATGGTATTGAAAATGCCGTAGTTCTTTTAAGTTATCCGGAAAAAGTATTTGGAAATCCCAAAGCACTACGGGCCTTTCTCAGTACAGATGTCTCACTGTCAGTGGACGAAACACTGTCTTATTATGCTTGCCGGTGGCCGATAGAAATATTTTTCCGCCAGTGTAAGGATAAACTGGCACTGGACAGCTACCAGATACGTTCTGCGCAGGGAAACCGAAGATATTGGCTGCTCATGTCAATGGCACATTTTATGTGCGTGGCAGGGACTGGTGAATTCTGTTTTTTCGAAAAAGGCTATCACCGAATTGGAAGTATTATCCAGACAGAAAAGTATCAGTATCTTTTCCAATGCGCAAAAGAAAGTAATGATTTTGATACATTTATGAAGTTAGCGGGATAATTTTGTGCAATTTTTCAAATTTGCTTATTTATAGTTCCCAAAATGATATGGAAAGAAATGTATGAGTTTTCGGAAGATTCAGTATTGTTAGTGATAGCGAGTACTCATTATAAAGAAAAAGAAAATGATTATATACGAAGTTATGAAGAATATATAAGTGAGATAATCAAATGTCGAAAGATGAAAAATTAACTAGAAAATGTAGCTATTTATCAGACAACACCCCTATATTTTTGACACACATGCCCATTATTTCCATAATTGTTTTACTAACATGCCGAACGGAATGAGCAGGGAAGAATTGCTGAAAACAATCTATGAATCAAACATCAAAAAATGTATTGTACCGGCTATCAATTACTGGACGAATAATGAAATGAAAAGATTATTTGATAAGCCGGAGTATGATTGGAGTTATTATGCGCATGCCTCGCATCCTAAATATTTAAGAAAAGAGGCGCGTGAGTGGGATGAAAAGCGATGGAATGAATATGCAGAGATGCTTGGCAGTCCAAAGTGTGTTGCGGTTGGAGAAACGGGTCTGGATTATAGCTATTCAAGCTTTTGTTTGGAACATCAAAAGTTACAGAAAAAGTATTTTAATATTTTTATTGATTATGCAAATAAATATCGACTTCCAGTAATTCTTCATATTCGTTCAGGGATGAAAGAAGGCGTGGTAGATACAGATGATAGAAAAAATAGATGCAATGCAGACGCAGACACGGAGGCTATTGCTATCCTCAAAGAGCACCCGGTAAAATTTGGTGCAGTATATCATTGCTTTGACGGTAATATTGCAAAAGTGAAAAGTTATTATGATGTCGAAGTGACCTATTTTGGAATTGGTGGCAAAATTTTTTTGAGAGGGATTTAGAGGAAGCGGTACGTTTCATGTCTGAGGAGAGTATTGTTCTTGAAACCGATGCTCCGTACATTAATCTTTCGGATAAAACAGGGCCGAATACATCGATTTCCTTGTGGAGTATTGCAGGGCGGATTGCAATTGTCCGGAAAACCACAACGGAAAGAATTATTGAATTAACAACTCAAAATGCAGAGAGGGTGTTTCAGGTAACATCTTAGGAGAAATTAATCCCAACAAATGGAAGATACTACAAATTATCATTTACTTATCAATATAAGAAAATTCAATTTTAACGAAAGGGACTTGTTAAGTGAATGGTGAGAATTATGGACAATATGGATATGAGAATGAAGAACATTTTTTTAATAAGGAGGACATTGTTAGACACATTTGAAAATAGTATTTATGCTGCAATAGTATATGGAAGTACTCTTAATGCAGATTTTTGTGAAATTAGTGATTACGATATATTGTTAATATTCAAGACTATGTGCATGGAGACACTTAAAAAAATACATAGCATAAAAAAACAGTTTGAGAATCTTGGAGTACGTATTGATTTTAATTCCCATTTGATATCAGATTTGCCAAATGAAAGAGGCGAATTATATTGGCACAATAATAGAAGTGCATTTATACAGCAGGAGTTATCTATGACAGGATATCCGATTATTGGTAGTAATCCATTTACTGGATATAGAGCGGATATCAAAAATATGCAGGTTGAGGCTGTTAGGATGCTTAATTCTTTTGCATATCAGGCTAGAAAAATGATTATAAATAAAGATTTGAATATTGCTGAGAATCGCCTTTTTTTGGTAAAGTGGTGTATTTATGGATCATTATATCTTTTAGCTGGAAAAGGCTTATTTTACAACAGCCGAAGAGAGGGATTGGCTCAGTTTGTAAAGGAGTTCGAATCGGATATTGATCCAATGTGTTTTCTTCAGATGAAAATTGACAGACCAGATATGATTTCTGATGAAGACATAGAGATGGCATATGATTATATTAATTATCTTGATAGATGTGCTATTAGTATGTTTAAACATGTGGCTGAATATAAGTTTGATTTGGTTTGCTAATTGATTATATGCAATTGAAGAGGTGAACATGATATGGGAAAAGAATTAGTTATAACAGTGCCTACACAGGTAAAAAATAACTTAAATATGGGCAATATTTACGAGTTTACACTGGCAGATTTCTACAAAAAGGTTAAGAAGATACAGGGATGGGATGTGGAGTTTGGCGTGATTTGGAATGCTAATGGAAAACCTGTTGAAGAATCAGTTATTGAAAAAATGGGGGCTTTTTCGGAAGAAGAGGCAAAAAAGCTTGTTTCGGATATGATTGAAAGCTCGAATGTAACTATAAAACAATTTTCTATTGAACCTGATTTTCAAATAAGAGATGACGCAATTCAAGAAGATTTAGAAAAATGTATAGATATTCATTATAAAACACTTATTTCAAAAGGACTTGCAGATGTGGTGATATGTTCGAGGTGTGGAGCAGAATTTGGCTCTGATTCTTCAGTTACTGTATGCAAACATTGTGGTTCTAAAGTATATATAGTTAACAAGGATACATTATTCACTATAGCGGATAGAAACAGATTGGAGGAAAAGATTAAAAAGGCATCTTTTTATCCATGTGGCTGCAGAAAGCGTTTAAATGAGTTAGTGATTACATTGCCAGACAAATATAATATTATCTTAGAAAAGAATAGGAAGTACACATTATCATATAATGGATATAGACTGGATCCAAGATTTGTGACTATATTTACTCTTCCTGTAATTAAGAAAATGAGAAATATGGAATATGATGTTGTGACTGTTTTTCAAGGTGATGTTGTAAAAAAATATGATTATTATGCTTTTGCATATTTGTCTAGTAATGATTGTCCAAGTAACATTTTTATGCATGGCTTAATTGTGGATGGTGAAAAGAAGAAACTTAGATGGAAATTTAAAAACTCAAATACAAATGGAATGGTATTTCCTGGAGTGAAAAGTAAGGAACTTAGAGCATTTTTTTTGAAACATAATATAACAGATAATATCATAATTGATGAGAATATTTTAAAGAAGCAAGTGAAGGGACAGGTAAATCTTTTCATCACTATGAAAAGATTACTCGATCAAAGAAATCTTGATAACGCATTACATGGTATTAGAGGTGAACTGAAAGAATTATATGATGGATTTATTTTGAATGTAAATAAAATGAATTTACACGATGCATATAAATATATGTATAATTATGTATCGTCTTGTTGGAAGCTTACAAAATATTCCAAATTGTCTTCTGAAGAACAGCAATTAGTTTCAACTTATATGAAATTATATTATGGAGAATGATATTTAAAATTATAGTGAAGGGAGAATAAAGTGATTTTAAGGAAATGTTCTGTTTCATATTTGAGGAGAACATGGTTTTTGAAGCTGATGTGTCGTACATTAATATCCCGGATAGAATAGAACGCATTGGTTCATTTATGGAATATGGCAGAGAGGACATCAATTGTTAGGAAAATTACAATGGAATGAATAATCAAATTGGCGATTTAAAATGCAGAGAGATTATTTTCTATAATAGATTAAGAAAAATTTATCCCAACAAATGCAAAATAAAACGATTTATACTTAGTAATATCAAAGGAAGAACAGGAGGTGAAAAATATGAGTGAGTATTTTAAATGTCAGAGATGCGGATATACAGTACGTGCTAAAATTTTGGGAAATACAGCCAGATGTTCGCAGTGTGGAGGAATAATGAGAAGAGTATAATTGTATCAAACAAGGAGGAGATAAAAAATGAATTGTCCTAGGTGTGGATTTACAGCAAGACCTTTATGTAACGATGGAAAAAAATATAAATGGGTATGTAATAAATGTGGAACTGTTTTTTCTAAATGAAAAGAGAAAAATAGCATATCATCATCGTAGTGCTTATAAAGGTATCGGTGAACAAAACGGAAAAGAATGTCCTGTATGTAAGGACGCTAAAGATGTATATTAAAGTCAGCAAGGGGATGTTGAAAAAACATCCCTTTGTTTGCTATATAGAAAATGTGGAGATTTTGTAAAATGGAAAAAATAGATTATGCAGTTGTTACTGGATTAAAAACATGGCTGAATGGAAAACTTTCAAGTGTTGATGGGCGAGTGGAAAACAATTGTTTTGCAATAGCTGAAGCAATTGCAAGGTATGGAAATACGTATGGATTTCTTTCTACACAGTTATGGACAAAGCTTCTGTGTGGATATATGATTAATTTAAAAAACAAACAGGAGATTGCTAAGATATTGCCACTAAATATAGCAAGGGATGTAGAAAATCTTTTTGAAATTGAGCTTGAAAATTTTTGCCATGAGAATTCAGCAGGAAAAAATCAAATGCATATAACAAACACACATAAACGGAGATTTCAATCTGATTGGATGAGTGGATTTATTAAAGAAGAGGCAGCATTAGCATTTATTATATCTAGTTATAAAGAAATAAATATATTTGCTTTGAAAGATGGAAATATTATAGAGGGAAATAAATGGAGGAATAGTTTGACAGATTCTGACATTGGAATTACTATCACAAAATTAAATCTAAATTTAATAGATGCTATAGTTTTCTCTTCCAGAGAATTTTGTAAGGCATTTGCTAATAATTCTATGATGAGGGCATGGATAGAAATATTTTATAATACAACATCACCATTGAAACGGCAGATGATAGCATCAAAAATCGGGGCTATGGGAAATAATAATGATTTAGCAGTAGTTTGGTGGATTAAATGAATGTTACGAATCAAAAAAGATTAAAAAGAAATGTGTGTATAAGGAGAAAAGAAAATGGGAGAAAAAACTACTATATTTAATAATGAAAAGAATGTTCTTGAGGAAAAAATGAGTGAGGTTGAAAATCCAAAAGATTTTGTTGACATTGTTTATGAATTTATAAATCAAAGATTATGTAATACATCGAGTTTTGGAGTATGTTTATATGAGATTTTATGTAAGAAAACAGAGGTAATTGTAACAGAAGGAAAAACAATATTTGATGATTTTGAAACAAATGCAGATAGGCTTCTTAGAGAAATGGAGAACGATATATTAACGCGTGCAGTAATTAAAAGCTATTTGCTGGGGAAATCTATTCCTAGGAGACAGAATGTCTTTTTAATGGGGTTCAAATTTGGATTGGATGCAGAGGATATAGAAGTACTCCTTAAAAAAGGGCTGTTTGATATGGGAATCAACTACAGCGATTATAAAGAGTTTATAGCAGTGTTCTTTTTAAATGAGGGTGCGGCATGCAAAAAGATTGATAATGAGTATGCTAATGAGTTCACATATAAGAAATATCAACTTTTTTTAGAAAAATTTGAAACTTCTCTTGAGTTGGAAAAAGACAGAGTAATGGGAAGTGGTCAACGCAACAGGAGTCGCCATATTAATTATGATCAAACAACCGTTTTAAAACAATATGTGGTTGAAAGTGAATACTTGCAAGAGGTTATATCATCAAACAAAAATTCAAAGATAGATGCCGAAAATACAAAGAAGGAATTTATGAAATTTTGTTTAAAAAAAATCGAAATGTTCAAGGCTTTTTCTCTAGAGGTCTATCTTGGGTTTTATAAGTTATATAATGAATTACGAAACACAATGATTGTATATGACGAAGAGGTACGTTTAGAAGAGGAAAAACGTTTGGAAGAAGAATTATCGTCTATAATTATAAATTATGGAGGACATGAAAGAACCTTGAAAGAAGATTTTCTGAAATATAATCAAGATATACAACGTTATGGGGACATGCTCATGAAACATGGGGAGGAAGCCGAGTTTTATGTGAAAAAGTTTAAAGAGCTTTTTCCGAAATTTATTTCAGAAAAGATAAAGATGATTTACAGAAAGAAAGAAGACAAGATAATTCAGAGGATAATAGTAAATTGGGGAGAAGTGGATCAAAATACAGGTAGTGAAGAAATAAGTTTAGAATTTATGTGCCCTGAAAAAAATAGAGAGGCTATAAGTAGGATTATAGCGGAATCAACAGAAAAAAATGAGTGTATTGAAAAAATAGTAACTTTGTTAAACAATGAAAAGCAGAGCAAAAATGTGAGAAATGATTTTAGATTAAGGTACAAAAATGGAGTATATGATGATGCTGGAAAAAAGAAATGTATTTCGAAAGAGGATCCATTGTATGATGAATATAAAAAACATTTTCCTTATGGATTTAATACAAGGACTTTGTTGGATCAGCTGGATTATGATGTGAAAATGAGAGATGAAAACTACGAATCCGTAAAAAGATTTTTTAAAGCATTGGCTTCAGAAGAAGAAGCTAGTTTAATAATACAGGAGTGTAATGATATTTTTTCTGATGCAAATATATTTTCAGACAAAGAAATAAGTATTAGTAGCATATCATTTAAAGATATGGGATTTCAATTTCCTGGATACAGATTAATTTCAAGTAATTTACAGAGAAAAATAAAACAACAAATTAATTTATTATATGAGAAGGGTGATTTATCAATAAAAAGAAAAACAACACTTTTGGAATCTGTTGATGCAAATTTGGCGTTTAATAGATTTGGTCCCGAGACCATTATAAAGAAAATAAATAATGAATATGATTTTATTTTTGAAACATATGGGATGTCGGATGATGAAAAATATGGAAAGATTCTTTTGGAATTAGGATATGCACCTAGAAAAACAAGAGGAAAAATCGTAAATTCGTTTAAAGAAACGAAAGTAGATTATTTATGTCGATTATTAAACGGACCGTTAAAGAATTATTATAATAATATAGTAGATTTTGCCAATGAAGATGAAAGAGAGAATCTGAAAAAACATCTAGTTATTCCATCGAGAAGAGATTTTTTGATTTATTCATTTATATTGAGTTATTATAAATATACCTATGGTAAGAATGAAAATGATTTAGAATTTCTTAACATTTTTAAAGGAATAGCTGATATGTATTTAAAAAGAGCAGGTTTTCAGCCTATATACAATGGCTGTTTGTTAGACGTTATTTTTGAATGCTTATGTTTAGGCATTGATTTAGCATAGAAGAGAGAGTAAATAGAAATGGTGGATTCAATTACTTTAATCAAATGCAAATTAAACGATATGATGGAGTGGGAAGAAACAGGAATTCAAGAAAACTTCAAGATAATTAAAAAGTTAGGAGAAGGTTATAACTGTGATACATATAAAGCAGTTTCAGCTGATATATTCCAAAATCTTGTTGCGCTTAAAAGGGTTCATGGTAGAAATTATGGTAATAGCAACTATGAAGGCGAAGTGAAAAAATATCTGAATTCAATTTTTATATATAGCGAAGCAGCTAAGGCTACAAAATACAGATATTTGCTGCCTGTAAGAGGTATATATAAATCTAAGAGTAGTCAACAATATTGGATTCTTCAGGATTATGTTGAAGGGATAAGATATTCAGAATGGAAAAAGGAAGAGACGACAGACTTGAAATTGGAATTACACATTTTCCAGAAGTTACTTCAAATGTTTGCTTTGCTACATAAAAAAAATTTTTTTGTTTTAGATGTAAAACAGTCTAATTTTTATATAACAGATCAGAATAGTATTGTTTTTTTTGATATTGATATACATGATAAAGCATCAGAAATAAAGCATTATCCAGAGGGAAAAGAGCGATATGTGGAATATTATAATGATAAAAAGACAGATATAGCGTTGCTGGCTATTATATTGAAAGAACGTATATATGGAAAAGAAGCTGGAACAAAATTCAAAACAGAATTGAATATTATATTAAAAAAAGCAACTGTTACTAAGTCATATGAGGATTGTGAAGCTTTAGAATATGATGTAATACAATTGGAAAAAGAGATTGGAAATGAAAAATTAAATGTAATTGCTCCAACTTTGAAAAAGGAATGTAATGTTTTTATAGAAAGAGATGAAGTTTTAAAAAAAATAAAAACAATATTAGATAGCAAACATACATGTTTACTGATTGGTGAAGTTGGATGTGGAAAGTCTCAAACAGCGCTGGAATTTGCAGAAAAATATTATAAAGATAAAACTATTTTTGCTTCTTATGAATCCGGAAAAACGATTGAAACACTTATTAATCTCAACGTAAAAGGTATAGAAATAACTGATATTTCAGAAGTACCTGAAGATTTTTTAGTCATAATAGATAATGTTGAAGTAGGAAGAAGAGAATATTTCGAAAAATTAATAAAGAAACCTGTTAATATTTTGGTAACAACAAGGGAGAATTCAACTGTTTATAAAGCGTATACAGTTAATTTGGAGGAATATTGTTCTGAAAATTTTGCATACAATGTGTTTGAGAAAAATTTTGATATTCATCGTTTTATTGAAGGAGAATTTCCTAAGAGCAATATCCCGATCGTAAAAAAAATATTGAAAAAATTAAATTATAATACGCTTTGCGCAGAAAAAATTGGTGTGGCTTTAAGCGGATATGGGGAAGCGGAATTTGAGCGTATGAGAAACCGGTTGAAAGCATTGGAAGAAAATATTGATCAGATTTTTGATCTGAATATGGTAAATTATAATCGAAAAGAGGGTGAAAAATTATCAATTAGTATACAAGAAGTGATTGATGTGGTATATCAGGATCTGTTAAAGATGCGTAATAAATATACTGCTAGGGGAAAAGAAATTTTAGATTTATTAGGACTTTTTCCAAACTATTGGATACCAGTTGAATTTTTACTGAAGTTGTATTGGTCTGAAGACGAAATGGAGATTTTGAATACATTAAACATGTTACAGGTGCATTCATGGGTGAAAGGAAAAAATATAAACAATAATATCTGCATAACAATGCATCAGATTACATCAAAAGCCTTATCAAAGGTCATGAATATGTGTAACATTAAAAATATTTTGGAAAGGCTTTTATTAAACAAAAATGAATTAAAAGTATATAAATATCAAATAAATTTATTGCTCAGAAAAATTTTATATGATAATAGTGTTTATCCTATTCTTCATTCTCTTGTAGCATATGAATACGGAGATAAAAATCTTGCCAATATCATTGTAAAAACAAATTGTGAAAATATTACAGGTGTAATTGAAAAAGATGAGATAAATGCGATAACTTTTATGAAAGGTTATGATATCAATGGCAGTGATTATTTGTATTTGATTGCTTATGATGGAAGAAATGTAGTACAAATTGAAAGAGTTAAAAAAATACCTGTAATAAATGAAGATGATACAATATATGATGGCGAAATGGTATGGTGTTGGGAGGGTACTGGAACAAAAAGTGCAGGAGAGTTTATTTTTAATTGTGTTATTTATGGCGCTATGCATGAAAAAAAGACAGTGTGTATCCCTATTACACATATAAGAGAAGGGTGTTTTTTGAATAATCATAGTATAAAAAAAGTTGCAATTGTCCGATATTCAATAGGCGGTAATATGTGGTTTGAGATAAAAACGATTGGCGAAAATGCCTTTGCAAATTGTGATATCGAAATTTTTTATTGCGAATCTGCTTTATTATCGAGAATTGAGAAGAATGTTTTTAATTCCTGTAGAAGGATGATTTTGGCGTTTTTTTCGTATGCAATTGTTGAATTTGAGAATACATGTTTTGCAAATTGTAATTCTTTAGACCTTATTCATATGGATAAGGAAGGTGAAGAGGTGAGAATAGGACAGGGCGCCTTTGCTGGCTGTTGTAATTTAAGACAAATTGGTGGAAAAAAAATAAGTAAAATCGGAAAATGTGCTTTCCAAAACTGCAAAAAGTTTGAGGGGAATATTGAAATATCAGCCGTGAGAATAGAAGATTGCGCTTTTGAAGGGTGTGAAAATTTGAAGCAGGTTGTGCTGGCTAATGGAATTAAGTGTATTGGCATAAAGGCTTTTTATGGTTGTAGTAATATTGGTGCAGTAGAGTTTCCGCATACAGTTCAAGAGATAAAACCACAGGCTTTTCAGAAGTGTAATTTAAGGGATATTAAATTATACGGAGATATAAAGGAAGTTTGTGCGTCTGCTTTTTATAATAATGCAATAGAGAAATTTTCTATTGCAAATATCTATGATGAGCAAGGGATTCTTTATATGTTGGAAAATCAACCTATAAATGTGGGAAAAAAACTGTATATGGAAAATACGAGTCTTATAGAAAAAAAAGCAAATACATTTGCTTTGAAAGAACATGCGATTTTGAGATTGAAAGGAAAAATAACTATAGGAGAAAGTGAAATATGTAATAATGTAAAGATTGATTTGCTTGAAGGAGCTTTTTTAGATAGTAAGCAATTAAAATTATCCAAAATGAGAGAGGGTGAATATAAAGTCATTAGGCAGGATTATATATTTAGATCTCAAATGCCTGTACCGGAAAGGAAACTTGCCCCAGAGCTTGTATTAGCGGATACAGTAAGAGAGGTGGCAGCTTTAGCATATACAGGTAGCGGTATGAAAAAAATTTTTGGAATTAACATACAAAGAATTGGGGCAAAAGCTATGCGTGATTGTGAAATGCTAGAGAAAGCATATTTTCCAAATATAAATGTAGTAGAAGACGAAGCATTCAGAAGGTGTGTTTGGTTAAAAGATTTTTTGGGGGGAAAGCTAAAAATAATAGGCAACTATGCTTTTGCTGCTTGTAGTAATCTGCAAAGGATAGATAATACAGAGCGTTTAATATTTATAGGAGAACATGCATTTGAATATTCGGGACTTACCAGTATAGCATTACCATCTTGTGAAATATCTCAGTTTGCTTTTTCACATACGCCTTTATCAGACATTGTTCTGACAGGTCCGATAACTGTAAAAGAAGGTACGTTTTCGAATTGTCTGGAACTAAAAGACATAGATTGGACATATATAGATGAGATTTCAGGCGGGTCATTTGTAGAAAGTGGTCTGAGGTATGTTAATTTAAATGAGCATATCGGATATATCCCTAGAGGCTGTTTTGCATGGTGTGACGATTTGCAAACAGTGAAATTCAATGCAGAGGCTGTTTATTTAGATGTGAGCTCGTTCGCTGAATGTGGTTCATTAAAACTGGTGACATCGCTTAATGTAATTGGGATAGGTGCATATGCTTTGGCTTCAACATCTATTTTTGAATTTGTATCAGAAAAAATAAATTATATTGGAAAAGGTGGATTGTCTGGAAATATTAATCTGCAGACAATATATTTGCAATGTCCAGCTGAAAAGGAATTAATTATTGATGAAGCTGCATTTGAGGGCTGTGTGGTATTATCAGAAATTTGGATTAATCATGATGGAGTAAATGAAATCAGCGAGAATGCTTTCCCAAGAAATGTAAGTATTTATGTTGTACAAGATTCTGAATTAGACAGATATTTACAGGAAAAGGGTGATTATAATTTATGTCCTGTATCAGCAGTAGAAATGAAAGAAAAATTAGAGCAAATGAAGAAAAAACAAAGAATAGCTACAATACTTTATGGAGAAGTGAAATAATTTCTTAGAGATGTGTAAAGCAATAAATAGTTTTAAATCAGAGTGCGTGACTCAAAGCGAGCCACGCACTTGTTGTTTGTAAGAACGAAAGATTTTTTTAGTAGAATAAATACACTGGAAAGATTTGTGTAGAAAAATAATAGTAAATTAAATTGATAATATTAATTTTTCTAAGTGTACATAAATTTTCATAAAAGGCACCTCCTAATTTGTGTGATTGATTATATAATACTGACAATATGCGGGATAATGTTGGGGAAAAGTTATTTTGGCTGTGGTTGAAGTTAACATGTATTTTTGCCCAACTAACATAAAAAAAGAGATGGTTAAATAGAGGTAGAGAAAATACTTCTCTAATAATGCGGTGGGCTTTCGTGACGTAAGCTCCGAAGGCTCACTGAAAAAATTAAGAAGCAATAAGATTATTCATTGTTTCTTAGAAAACCCGGATATACGCCGTCTATATTTACAAACTAATGATATATTAAACCCAGCGAAGGAGGTATGGAATATGACATTAGAATGGATCTTCAGAAAGTCACCCGAGGCTTTTAAAGTATTGTATGAAGAAATTTTCGAGGAGGTAAGGGAAGCTTACCTTGGTGAGCATCAGTTCTGGAAAAATATTTATCGGGATGAATTTTGTTGTAACGTATTGTTCAGGCATATGCTGCGGTTGAACCATCCCTCTACAACCAACCTTTTACGGGAGATTACAAGTATTATTGAGTCTGGACAGTGTATGTTTCTCGAAAGAGCTACAGGACGAGAAAACTATGTAGTACAGTATATCCAGAGCGGGCTTATGAGCGGTGAACCACAGGTCATAGAGATCCTGGATGAGACAGCATGGATTATGTTATACATATATAATGTTTACGAGAGAGGAAATAATTTATTGGAAGACATAAAAGTTGATCTGGCGATGTCAGATTTGAATCTGGCGAAACCTCCTATAACTATGCATGCAGAAAAAAAATTAAGGAAAGTAACATTAAAAAACAGAGATGTGCCATTGGCTGTAAAACTGAAACATCACCTTGATGAAAAAATTATAGGTCAGGATGTTGCAAAAAAACTCATCTGTATGAAAATTCAGCATTTTGTGGAAGCCGGAGTACGGGAGCCGGTTTTACTGGAAGGTCCGACGGGCTGTGGGAAGACATATATTTTTCAGTGTCTGAAAGAATGTGAAGAGCTAAAGCAGGTGAGATTTTTTAACTATTGTGCAAGTGATATCACACCGAGTGGATTTCAGGGAGATGATCTGCGAGATGTCTTTAAACGCTATAAGCAACAGGAATGGAGAAATAAAGAATCCCATCTGGATTATTCTCAGGGACTTGGAATAATATTCTTAGACGAAATCGATAACCTGATTGGCACAGCTAACTATGATTCAAGCGGGCAGGATGTAAATGCTGTGATAACTTCACAGTTGTTAACGGCATTGGCAGGTACACAAGAGTATGAAGGTGTTGATACGTCAAAAATTCTGTTCGTTTGTGCTGGAGCATTTGAAGAACTTGAAAATGACCGGGAAAGTGAAAAAGAAAGAAAAAAGATAGGATTTGGAAGATGTAACGGAGCAGAAAATTCTGACAAGAGAAAAATGTATAGTCTCAGAACTGAGCTGGAAAAAAAGGGAGTATCGAGACAGTTCCTTGGAAGAATGAATATTGTTCATATGGACAGGCTGACAAGAAAGGATTTTTTTCGCATTCTGTTGGATCCAAAACATGGAATACTGACCAAAAAGCAGAATCTGTTCCGGCAGAATAATCTGACATTAACCTATGATGATCTGGTAGTTGAAAAGCTGATTGATAATCTGGACGAAAAAATGGGCGCCCGTGGCATTCAGACAGCGTTGGATGACCTGATCGGCACGTGGGAGTACGACATGATTGAAGGAGGATTTGATGAGATGTATCTTCATGTTGGTATGTTTAAAGGTGAGCCACCAATCTTGAGACGTGCAGGCAGAAAAATGAAGGAGAGGTAATGAAAATGACAGAGTATACGTGGAGGGAACTGCTTCGGGATTACGAGGTAACAGACAAGAGTATTCAATATTTTTTGCCACATAATCCACCTGTAAAAAGAGCTATTAATGAAACACGGAAATCCATGAAAAGGTATGATTCTAGCTATATTTCAGAAGGAAGAAGAGGGAGTATCAAAATCTGCATCATGCCATCATCTGATAAAAAAATTCCTATCGTTGTCGTAAAGAATATCAAAAAGCAGACATACACTAAGTTTTCGCAAGGCTATTTACCACCTGAAATTGCTGTGAGATGTCCTGTAGTTGTTTATGACCAGAGGCTTGCAGATGACAAAGAAAAGGTGACTTCTCTTATATTGCAGTGGTATTGTTATCCACTGCGATTCCAGCGACAGACAAAGCGCGATGAGGTAAAGAGAATGGCAGAAGTACTTTTAAAATACGCAGAAAATAAAGCTGAGGAGAAGTAAAATGGGAAAAAACGGATTTCATCCATACATAGACGAATCTGGCAATATGCTTGAAGAGAAGGATATTTACTTTACAGATGCAGATTTGTATGAGGGCTTTTCTGAACCATCTGAGTGGGGTATAACAAATGAGAAACAGAGATTTCCAAATGTATTTACAAAAAAGATTGTGCCATTGGATAAGCGGGGATTTCCAACAGTTACGGAGGACTTTCATCCCGGTTAAAACTTGAAAAAACTTTTGAAAAGCTGTTGTTTGAATAATATCATATACGTTAAGAGAAGGAGATATGATTAAAATGGGAAACAAAACCGATAAAAAAGGATATATAATTTCTTTTCTGTTCACGGGAGTAATAACTATAGGAATTTTCTTGTGGAAAATGCCGAAATATGAATTAAATGTTGGTAAATTAAACATTTCGTCATATGTTTTCTTCTTTTTGTCGAACATGGTAGCTGTAACAATTGGAATGGGAATATCAATAAAAAGAGAAAGGAATCTTTTTAATGTTATTATGTGTTGGTTGATTCCGACTATAGTACTATAGTATATTTGGATGCATTTTTTGGGAGGTCAGAAGTTTTCTGGTATATTATTGCACTGGCCATCATATTGGGAAATGTTTTTCTGGTCGGAATATGCAAAAAAATGAAAAAATCAGCAATTCCAGGTGATGCCAGATATCTGATGCTTGTGAAAAAAACTCGCTATGTAGCTATAAGAATATTTGTTTGCTTTGCACTTGCATTTGGATTGCTGTTAGGAATGAATAACAAAAGTTCAAATAATTCATCATCTCAACAGGTTAGTATGAACAGTACTAATCAGATTCCTTCATATGATGAATGGCTAGAAAGAGACACAGAAGGGATGTTGTCAAATCAATTAAAGTATCTTTCAGGTTTTGAAAACTGGACAAAGATTACTCAGGAACAGAAAGCAGTAGCGGTTGGTGCTTTATTAAAAGTAGAGAAAAGATACTTGGGGATATCAGATGAAATTTCCGTAAAAACAGCAAAATTACAAACATTAGCAAATTTTAATTTGAAAGATAACATTTTTTACATAAGTAATGGGAAATATTATGATGCTAAAACTGATGAATATGAAATTGTTAAGCTTATATGTTATGGGATGTTTGGCAAGTATATCAATACGCAGGTAGAGCTTTATAAAGAGTTATATAATAACAAAGAATTTAAATCTTACGGGAATTTGCAGATGTTTGACAGAATTATTTTCTACTCAGATAATAAAAAAGGAAGAGAACAAATGAATACCGATTGTCTGAATTATGCAAAAAAGTGTACAGAAAATTATAAAAAGAGTATTACTGAATATACGAAAAAACAACAGGAAAAATAATTTTAAATTCAGGGATTTAATGCAAAAGAGGAGAAAATTATATGGTTGTATTAAAAAAGTTAAACCTCAGAGACAGATCTACGGATACAAAAACAGAGTACATAGTGGACCATATCCTGTGGAGTGTTTTATTTGGAACTGTTGCATATTTTTCTTTCCCAATGTATGTTCCGCTTCTGATATATGAAAGATCGGTTGTGAAAGTAGTTATTTCCATGGCTTTGTCAGGCCTGGTTGGTTTTGCAATCAGTTTTTCCTATAACAGGAAGACGAGTGGTACGGTTCTTGATACTTTGATTGGGCTGGGTACATACATTTTTCTGACGCTTGGATTGTACTTAAAACCTTTTCTGGCATGCTTGTTGATTATAACGGCGATACTGATACTGGCAGGTGTTTTTGCAATCTGGCACAGGAAGATTGTAAATAAGGAGGACAGAAAAAGAATTATATGTGGACGTTTGCTGAAGTGCTGCTGGATGGCACGGGCATGTCTTGGAACTGCATCAGCAGTAATTCTGATTGGAGTATTGGTAATCCAATATTTTGGAGACGACGAAACATCAATAAATGCAGCATATGAAGATAAATTGTCGTGGGTGATTGCAGATCAATATGATTTGAACAATGAGGACAGGCTGACAGTGAAGGAAACGTATGGAGATGACTGTGGACTGGAAGCCAATATAGATACAATTAAACTGATCAGGGACAGAGATGTATTTGCCACACTTACATATAGTAAGAAGTGTGAAGTGCTCGAGACAATTATTCGCTGTGAAGCTCATTATCTTGGCCTGCCTGAGATAAAAGTAGAATTTGAAAAACTGGACGATGAGATAGCTGGTCAATCAGACTGTACAACAAATACTATTACGATAAATGAGAAAGTTGTGAAAAAAGGAAGGGCCGAAAAATTATTGGAAACATGTTGCCACGAATCACGTCACATTTTTCAGGGAATGATGTGTTCTATATATCGGAAAATTTCACCAGAACAGAGAAATTTACAGGCATTTACGAAAGATGATGTCGCAGGTTGGGTTTTGAATTACGAAAATTATATTGAAGACAGTATATATTATGGGAGCCAGCCACTAGAAACGGATGCGAGGGACTATGCATATTCTAGGGTGTTGGAATACTATACAGATATTGATGAGTTGGTACAATAAGGTTAGCATATACAGAACTCTTTGGTTGAAGAACGAAAAGAAAAGAGTGACCAAAACAGTGATGGTCGGACAGTTTATGGAGAAGAAGGGAGAAGGAAAGAAATGAGTGAGAATAATATTATAGTTCGAAAAAGAATGATTATTTGGGGGAATGTCCAGGGTTGTGGATTTCGTCGCAGAATGCGTGATGCAGCAGAACAGGTTGGAACTGCAGGGTGGGTCAGAAATAATCCGGGCAGCAGTGTGACAGTTGAAATACAGGGAACAGAAGAAGCAATTGAAAAGACCTTGGAATTGGTCAAACATAGTAATAATCTTATTAAGATTAAAAAAATTGATACAGTTGATATTCCGGTAGAAGTCGGTGATTCAGGTTTTGGGATATATAGTTGAAGGTATATAAATGTTGCGTGGAAGTATATTTGAAAGGAAAATGCAAAAAGCTCCAGAAGATATTAATTGTTTGGATTATAAAGAGTATCCGCTTGTCGACGAAAGTGAATTAATACAGATGAAATATTTTCTCTATAGATGTGGTGGGAAAATATATATTTCCAGTTATGTTTCCCATAACTCCAGTGGTAAAAACTATGTCGAGATTTATGTATGGGAGGATATATCAGGAAATGAAGTCTATAAGCGGTTTATAATCTGCGAAGGCTGCAGACTGAACATAGAGGATGAACGAGATTTTTTCATTATATTAATGAAGCAATTAAGGGAGATTCAGTTATGTGAAGAAACAGAATATTATCAAATAACACTTCTTGATCTTTTTCCAGAAATAATGAGTCAGGAAGCTTACAAAATGTATAATTGAGAGAAATTATAAAGTTGAAAGTACGAGGGGGAGTGAATGGTGAAAGACGAAAATTCAAGCAGAAAGCATCGTTGTTTTAGTGATGGCAGTCATTATATTTTTGATACACATGCCCATTATTTTCACAGACGTTTTGCCAATATGCCAGACGGAATGGACAGAGAAGAGTTATTGAAGAGGGTTTATGAATCTAATATCAGAAAATGCGTTGTACCGGCAATTAATTACTGGACAAATATGGAGATGAAAAGATTGTTCGATAAGCCTGAGTATGAATGGATTTACTATGCACATGGATCTCATCCCAAATATTTATGGAAGGAAGTGGATGGGTGGAATGATGAGCGATGGAAAGAATATGAAGAACTGCTTAGTAACCAAAAGTGTATTGCAGTTGGTGAAACAGGATTGGATTACAGTTATCCGGAGTTTGGACCAACACACAGGGATGTACAGAAGAGATACCTTGAGCATTTTATTTCTTATGCAAATAAGTATCATCTTCCGGCCATACTTCATATTCGTTCCGGAATAAAAGAGGGCTCTATACCTGATAGAGGTGTAGTAGATGCTGATGAGGATGCTATTTCTATTTTTAAGGTAAATCCTCCGAAGTTTGGTGCTGTATATCATTGTTTTTGCGGAGATGTTGAAACAATAAAAAGGTATTGTGATGTTGGAGTAAAATATTTTGGAATTGGTGGAAAAATATTTTATGAAAAAGAGTTGGAAGAAACAGTTCGTTTTATGCCGGAAGATAGTCTTGTACTTGAGACGGATGCTCCGTATATCAGGATTCCAGATGTGAAAGGACCAAATACATCACTTTCATTATGGGATATTGCAGAGCGGATAGCGATTGTTCGTGGAACTACAACAGAAAAAATTATTGAACTGACGACAAAGAATGCAGAGCGATTATTCGATGCTGGATATAGTGATGTGTAATGAGATAAGAAGAGAGAGGATAAGTTATGATATATGTAATGAGCGATATTCATGGTGATTTTCAATCTTTTTATAAGATGCTTGTAAAGATTAATTTTTCTTCTTATGACGAATTATTTATTCTGGGAGACATAGTTGATAAAGGGAAAGAAAATCTTTGTCTTTTGGATTTTATTTGGAAAAACGAAAATATCTATCTGATCAAGGGAAATCATGAATATTTATTTGAAAGATATCTTCAGGGAATTGTGACAGCAGAAATATGGGATGCTTGTGGAGGAACTACTACTCGACGTGAAGTCGATAGATTATCTGTAGATAAGAAAGCGGATATCCTGATGTTTTTGAAAGGACTTCCCATATATCGGAATATTACTATTAAAGATAAGAGTTATTTCCTTACTCATTCTGGATATCATGCGGACTTTGAGATTATTGATCCAAAGACTGGACTGATTGATATTCAGAAGTCTGTAGACGGTGCTGTTGCATGGGACCAGGAACAATATTTGTTTTCCAATGATATTCATTATATTCCTCAAAAGATCAAGTTTGATAAAAGGATCATAGTCGGACATTATGCAACACTCTTTCTTGCTGAATACAGACAAGCTAATATCTATTATGGAGAAAGATACATAGATATTGATACCGGTAATGAGCGAAGAAATAGGGGTGGAAGGTTAGCATGTCTTAGATTGAATGATGGAAGGGAGTATTATGTGTGATGTTATAATTATCTGATGAGAGGGATGTAGATATGGGAAAAATAATTTTGACATCACAGGGGCTTTGTACGCAAATGGGAGATAAAAAATCCCGGAATATTCTGTTATGGTTAATTTCATACCAGAACATTCCGGGATTTGTTTATATCTTTTTTATCGAATTAAGCCAGTGATGAAGCAGATAATTTTATCCGTTGGACATCAGCATTTCTCAGCAATATCATAGATGAGGCGCTCAGTATCTTCCCATCCGAGGCAAGGATCTGTGATGGAGCATCCAGGGGTCATGTGATCGCTGATATCCTGGCGGCCTTCGAGAAGGTAGCTTTCGATCATAACACCTTTAACCA
>OLSD01000953.1_pt1 | contig 26438 bp, 20 predicted proteins | sample 1672211 | NCBI WGS metagenome assembly OLSD01 (sample SAMEA3136659, study PRJEB25190) | human gut metagenome | reverse complement strand
CCGCCGCGGAGGGGTCAAGACCCCTCCCTACAAATCTACCACAAAAAGGGTTGCAGCGGCAAAGCTGCGGGCCGGGCCTGCCCGGCCCCTACAGTACAGCAAAAGGCCGCGCCCATCCTGTATCGGGAAAGGCGCGGCCTGTTTGTATGCAGTTATACCAACTTAAACAGCTGCCCGCTGAACGGGGCCAGGGTCAGCTTCAATTCACCCCCGCAGGCCTTGCCGACCAGCCGCTTCGGCTTCTCGGTCCGGCCGCCGAAGCACTGCCAGTCGGTGTCCAGCAGCTTCGTCAGCTTGCCCGCGCGGGGCAGGGTCAGCGTGTAGTCAGCCAGCTCCGTGTCGCCAAAGTTGAATGCCGCCAGCACCGCGCCGTCATGGCCGTCGCGCCAGATGGCACAGGCGTCCAGCTCGGGGTGGGCGCAGTCCAGCCACCGGAACGCCTCGGGGTCGTACTCGCGGCTCCAGAACGCCTCGTTGGCAAGATACGCCTCATTCAGCGCCCTGCGATAGCGGTGGAAGTCGTCGTGGTTCGGGTACTTGAGCACCATCCAGTCCTGCTCGCGGCTCTCGTCAAATTCGCGCAGCTGCGCAAATTCGTTGCCCATAAAATCAAGCATCTTGCCCGGATGGATGGCCATGTACAGGTAGAGCGCCCGCGCCTGCGGGAACTTGCCCTCGTACTCGCCGTACATTTTTTGCACGATGGTCGCCTTGCCGTGGACGTTCTCGTCGTGGCTGAACGGCAGGATGTAGTGCTCGTTCCAGGCGTACATCATCGAGAAGGTCAGTTTGCCCAGATTCTCGCGCCGCTCGCCGCTCGTCTTTTTAAAGTAGTCGAGGGTATCGTTCATCCAGCCCAGGTCCCACTTGTAGTCAAAGCCCAGGCCGCCGTACTCGACGGGGGCCGTGACCTTCGGGAAGCTCGTAGAGTCCTCGGCGATCAGAATGGCCGTGGGGTGGCGCTGCTGCAAACCGGCGTTCATACCCTTCAGGAATTCCAGCGTCGAGCCGTTGACGCCGCGGTTCGGGTCGCCCTGCCAGTAGATCAGGCGGGACACGGCATCCATGCGCAGGCCGTCGGCGTGGAACACCCGCAGCCAGTAGTCGGCGCAGGACTGGATAAAGCAGCGGATCTCACCGCGGGAGTGCATAAAGTTGCAGCTGCCCCACTCGCTCTGGCCCACCGCGGCGGCGGGGTACTCATACAGCGGCGTACCGTCAAATTCTTTTAAACCGTAGGCATCCACGGCAAAGTGGACCGGCACAAAGTCCAGGATAACGCCGATCCCCTGCTTGTGGCAGGCGTTGACAAACTCCACAAGCTCGTCCGGCGTGCCGTAGCGGCTGGTGGGCGCAAAAAAGCCGGTGGTCTGGTAGCCCCAGCTGCCGTCAAACGGATGCTCGGCCAGGGGCATAAGCTCGATATGGGTGAAGCCGTTCTTCTTGCAGTAGGCGGGCAGCAGGTCGGCCAGCTCGGCGTAGGTGTACCAGCTGCCGTCCTCCTTCTGCCGCCAGCTGCCGGCGTGTACCTCGTAGATATTCAGCGGCTTATCAAAGCATTTTGTGCGTTCCTGCATCCATTTGTCATCGGCAAAGCCCTTGGGGGCATCGCTGACGATGCTGCGTCCGTCGGGGCGCAGCGTCATGGCCGTGCCGTAGGGGTCGCAGTGGGCCACGCTCTGGCCGTTCGCACCGCGCACCCAATACTGGTACACCATCCCCGCTTGCACGCCGGGGGCGTCGCACTCCCACACGGCGGACTGGGTGCGGTGCAGATCAAAGGTACCGATCTCGGTCTCAACGGCAATATGCTGTGCGGACGGTGCCCACACCGCAAAATGCGTGCCGCCGAAATAGGTATGCGCACCGAAAAACTCATACGCATCAAAAGCGTGCCCGGTATAAAAATCCTGCATGTTCATGATGAAAACTCCCGATTGTAAGGATGTAAAATGCCGCTCTCCTGTAGGGGTCGATGCTCGCATCGACCCGCGGGGCGCAGAGCACGCGGGTACGCGGCTTCCCCCTTGGGGGGAAGCTGTCAGCGGCCCCGACCGCTGACTGATGAGGGCGAACCTTCCGTTATTACCCGCCAGCGGGTCGCTGCGGTAACTTTGCCCCTCATCCGGCCCTGCGGGGCCACCTTCCCCCTCAGGGGAAGGCTTTTTCTCTAAAAAAATTGTACCACACCAACCGGGTGCGGTACAATTTACAATATTGAACACGGTGTCTAAAATTTAAATTTTCAGCAACACCCGCGCGATGTTGAAGTAGACGAGCAGTGTCGTGGTATCGACAATGGTCGTGATAAGCGGCGACGCCATGACGGCGGGGTCAAAGTTGAGTTTTTCCGCAATGACGGGCAGCAGGCCGCCGATGAGCTGGGACAGGATGACCGTGCAGATCAGCGTCAGGCAAACGACTGCCGCTACAGGGGGCGCGATACCGTCCAGGAAGATCAGCTTGGCAAAGTTGCACAGCGCCAGCGTGCCGCCGCAGAGGATGGCAATGCGGAATTCACGCCACAGAATCTTCGGCAGGTCGTGCGGCTCAATATCACCGACGGCCATGCCGCGGATGATGGTGGAGGTACTCTGGCTGCCCGCGTTGCCGCCCGCGTCGGTCAGCATCGGGATGTAGGCGGTCAGCACGGTCACGGCGGCGAGGGCATCCTCATACCCGCGGATGACCATGCTGGAGAAGGTGGACGAAATCATCAGGAACAGCAGCCACGGCGCGCGGTTTTTGTACAGTTCCCACATAGACTGTTTAAAATAAGGCTTGTCCGACGGGCCCATAGCGTTCATCTTGGCAATATCTTCGCTGGCCTCGTCCTGCATGATCGAGATAGCGTCGTCAATCGTGACGATACCGACCAGGCGCTTCTCGTTGTCCACAACGGGAATGGCCAGGTAGCCGTACTTCTCGAACATCTGGGAGACGTCCTCCTGGTCGGTGGTCGTGCTGACGCTGACGACATTGTCGTCCATCATGTCGCGGATCAGCTCGTTGTCGGGGTCCTTGGACAGGACCAGCGCGCGCAGCGAGACGACGCCGATGAGGGTGCGGTCACGGTCCGTGACGTAGCAGTTGTTGATGGTCTCCTTGTCAAAGCCGTTCTTGCGGATGGCCGCCATGGCCTGCGACACCGTCCAGTCGGGGCGCAGCTCCATCAGTTCGGTGGTCATCACGCCGCCGGCGGAGTCCTCGGGGTATTTGAGCAGTTCGTTGATCATGCGGCGGGTCGCGGGGTCTGCCTGCGCCAGAATACGCTTGACGACGTTGGCGGGCATTTCCTCGACCAGATCCGTCGCATCATCGACGAACAGGTCATCCACAACGGCCTTCAGCTCCTTATCGGTCAGGCCGTCGATAAGGTCCTGCTGGGTCTCGGGGGTAAGCTCGGCGAAAATCTCCGCCGCCAGGTCCTTGGGACACAGGCGGAACAGCACGGGGAGCTTCTCGGGCGGGAGGTCCTCGAACACGGCGGCCAGGTCGGGCGCGGGCAGGGTGGACATAACATCGCGCAGGCTCTGGTACTTTTTGGCATCGTCCAGGTTGGCCAGCATCGTGCGGAGGGTCAGGATCGCGGTATCAGACATAAAAAAGCTGCCTCCTTTTCAGGCGGCAGCCAGGCACATTTAATTTTAGGCAATGCAAAGCAGAGCAACACCGTGCGCTTATTTTCGCGTACAGTTTGCTTTGGTTTGCCTGACAAAAAAGTGGTGGCTGCCGTTATTCAAGATACATCGGTACACAGGACTGGGACTGGGGGTATCCATTGTGACAACCACCTCACCTTTGTTTGAATTTTTACTACACGGCGCTATTCGCACCTATAGTTACTTTACCATCTGGGAACGGATTAGTCAACGGTAAATTTCGGCAATTTGAGAAAAAATTTTGTGCGCACTGCTGCCGCCTGTGGTATACTGGTGTACGTTCACACGGCAGTGTTCGGGAGGTATCGCCATGATAAAAAATATCGCTATCGTCAGTCTGTCACGTGGCGTGGCAGGGGAAGCGTTTGCGCAGCATGAAGTCGAAATCGGGCTGAAGCGACTGGCCGGGTACGGCGTAAACGTGCAGTTTATGCCAAATGCCCGGCGCGGCATCGACTACCTTACCACACACCCAGAGGCGCGGGCCGCTGACCTGCTGCAGGCGTTCCGCGACCCGGAGGTTGATATGATCCTCTGCGCCATCGGCGGGGACGACACCTATCGGCTGCTCCCCTATCTGTTCGACCGCGACGAACTGCGCAGGGCCGTCACCGGCAAAGTGTTTCTCGGCTTTTCCGACACAACGGTCAACCACATGATGCTGCACAAGGTCGGGCTGCCGACATTTTATGGGCAGGCGTTTCTGCCGGACGTCTGCGAATTAGGCCCCGCAATGCTGCCCTACACCGAGCGCTATTTTGCGGAATTACTGCGCACCGGCACGATCCGCGAGGTCACGCCCAGCGACGTCTGGTACGAGAGCCGCACGGATTTCAGCCCTTCACAAATCGGTATTGCCCCCGCCGCGCACCCCGATGATGGCTTTCAGCTTTTGCAGGGCAGTCCTACATTTTCCGGGGAAATTCTCGGCGGCTGCATTGACACTTTCTATGATTTCTTCGATGGTACGCGGTATGCAGATATGCCGCTACTGTGCCAAAAATACGGCCTTTTTCCCACGGCCGAGGACTGGCAGGGGAAAATTTTGCTGCTGGAAACCAGCGAGGAGCGGATGCCGCCAGAAAAATACCGCGCGGCTTTGACGCATCTCAAAAACGCCGGGGTGTTCCGTGCCGTCAGCGGCGTGCTGATTGGCAAACCGATGGACCGCCAATGCGAGGACGTGTACAAGCAGCTTTTGGTCGAGGTCATCGACGACCCGGCGCTGCCTGTCGTCTGCAACCTCAACATCGGGCATGCCGCGCCACGGTGTATTCTACCCTTTGGCGTCCGGGCCTGTGTAGACGTCGCTGCGCAGAAGATTACTTTTGCTTAAAGCATCGCATCACTTTTTGGCCGCACCCGGCGGGGCGTCGAGGACGCCGCCCCCTACGAATATGCGGTAACACAAATAAAAAGCCGACTCCAGGCAACTGGCGGGTCGATGCAGGCATCGACCCCTACAGCTTGTCGGGAGTCGGCAGTTCTTTTATTTTACGGCAGGGCTTACGCCATCAGTTCCTTGACGGTGGCGGCCAGCTTCTCGTCCTTGCAGGCGGAGAAGAAGTTCTCGGCGAAGTGCTCACCGGCGAAGGCGCCCTTGACGAGGTCGCGGTCCAGATCCTTCAGGATGTCGGACAGGTCGCGGAAGGCAATGGCGCGCACGCCGTCCAGGATCTTCTTGTTGCGCTGCTCGGGGACAACGCGCTCCTTGGGGTAGCCCTGGCCGTGGCCGAAGCCGAACAGCTTCTCGAAGATGTACTCGAGGTTCAGCTCGCCGCCCCAGCCGAAGCCCTTGGCAAAGGGCAGAGCCACAGCGTTGCCGTCGTTGACGTGGGCAAAGGTGTAAGCGTCAACGGGGTCCTCGACGTGGCCGCAGATGACGCCGGGGAAGCTGTTCAGGGCCAGCATAGCGCCCTCACCGGTGCCGCAGCCGGTGATGACGTAGTCCGCAGCGCCGGAGTTCAGCAGCACAGCGGCCAGGATGCCGTTCTGAACGTAGGTCAGCTGGGCGGCATCGTCGGCGGCATACATACCGTAGTTGACGACCTCATGGCCCATCGGCTCGACGACCTTGCGCAGGGTGGCCTCGATCAGGGCGTTCTTGGCGGCCTGGCTGTTCTCATTGATCAGAGCGATTTTCATAATAGTTTTTCTCCTTTTATCGTCAAATTCACATTACAAGCTGACGGAAATACGTGGTGTTGATGCTCTTGTCGAGCTTGGCCATCTTGGCAATGCAGCCGTCCAGCGTATGGGCCACATCGTCCAGGCTGTGCCAGTTGGCGGCCTGCGGCTTGACCTCCTCCTCGAGCCAGGGGGCCACGTCGGTGTGGGAGCAGGCACCCTCGATGAGGTAGGCACCCTTGCGGGCGGCCTGGGTCTGCGGCTCGTAGCCGTCAACGCTGCCCATCATCGTCATGGTGAACACGCCCTTGCGGTTGCGCCCACCCACGATGAGCCGCACGCCCACCGGCTGCACCGAGACCGTGGCGGCCTTCTCGCGCAGGATCTTGACGACCTTCTCCAGCGTCAGGTACTGGGTCTGGTACTCATCCACCGCGTTGATGATCTGCACGGCGGCCAGCGTGTCGCCCGCAAAACCGACCACGACGTTGCGGTTGATCTTGCGGACCTTGGGCAGGTCGTTTTTGAGGATATGGGGCTTTTCGCCGGTGATGGGTTCCTCGACATAGCGGCCATCGCTGACCATGGCGCAGAAGGTATCACCGCATACTGCTAAAATCGCACTCATTGTTTTTCGTCCTTTGTTTTTTAATGGTACGTCTATTGTAGCACGAAATGCCGCGGGGTGCAAGGCACGCTTGACATGGCCGCGGCAGTGGGGTATAATAACTATAGAAAAGGCGCTGCGACAAGCGGTTGGCCCTTTCAGGTGAAAGTTAAAAGCTCAAACTAATAACCGTCACCGGCCAGGGTGGCGGTTATTGCTTTTTACAACTAAGCTCAAAGTAAAGGTCTTGCGACCGATATAGAACGTAAATGTAAAACGCATGGTCTCACCTCCTTTACGGAAGTGTGGCCAACCGCCTGCCGTTGTGTGCAGCGCCTTGCCGTCTGTTGTGAAACAGGCGGCTTTTGTATTATAGCAGAAATTTCGACGGTATGCAAGCAAAGCTGCCCGCAGGAGAACCTTCCTCTGCGGACAGCTTTTTTAATTTATCGAGTCTGTAGGGGCCGGGCATGCCCGGCCCTGCCGTATAAGGCAGACGAGTGTTTGCGGAAAGCCGCGGGCCGCACATGTGCGGCCCCTACAGAGCAGCTTTTCTTTAGTTATTCTTGTAATAATTGATCAGGCAGCCGTCCGCCAAGATCCGGCGCTCGGCGTCGGTCATCGCGCCGAGCTTGACGGTGAACTTCACCAGACCGCCGTCCGGCTTGACGGCCACGGCGTCCAGTTCGTCCGCGGCCTCCAGCAGAGCCTTGCGGACGCCGGGCAGGTAGACGTAATCGCCGTTGTCCAGCGCGCCGGGGTTCTCCACCAGGAACGGCAGCATGCCCCAGTTGATGCAGTTGGAGCGGTAGCGCTTTGTGGCATACTCGCAGGCAAAGTTGGCCGCGCCGCCCAGCACGCGCTGGCAGCTGGCGGCCTGCTCACGGGCGGAGCCGTCGCCGGGCTTGTTGGCAAAAATGGCCGAGCCAATGTTGGTGTTGGCCGCATCGGGCGCGTAGCCCAGCTTCTTCAAATCGTCGTAGACACGCGCAACCTCGGCGGGCAGCTCACCTGCCTTGCGCTGTTCGTCCAGCGCCTTCACGGCCTTGGCGTTCGGCACGTAGGCCGGGTCCTTGCGGGAGAGGGTGAACTCCGCCAGCCGCAGCGGGTTGGAGCGGAAGGACGACGTCTCGCCCGACGGGATCAGCTCATCGGTGGTCGTAACGGGGTCGGTGATGTAGCTGACAATTTTGACCAGCAGGTCGTCGGTCAGGGCGGGCTGCTCGGGCCAGTCCTTGATGTTCGGGCCGAATTTCAGCGCGTAGTCCGGCTCCGGATGACCCCAGCCGTTGTAGACGCGCTTGTCGTAGACACCCTGCTCAAAGTGGTAGTCGGGCACGGTGTACTCCACGTCGGTCAGCTCGCTGGCGGCGGTCAGGTAGCCGCCGTTGGCCGCGGTGGCCGCAATGGAGCGGGCGTCCATCAGGGCGACGGCGCTGATCTGGCCCTCGCCGGGCTTGGAGCCCTCGCGGTTCGGGAAGTTGCGGGTCGTGTGGCGGATGGAGAATTCGCCGTTGGCCGGGGTGTCGCCCGCGCCGAAGCAGGGGCCGCAGAAGCACTCGCGGAAGATGCCGCCGGCGGAGACAATGTCCGCCACAGCGCCGTTTTTGACCAGCTCCAGATAAGTCGGCATGCTGTCGGGGTAGACGCTGAACTTGAACTCACCGTTGCCGCAGCTCTTGCCTTTGATGATGTCCGCCACGGCGCAGATATTTTCATACGTGCCGCCGGAGCAGCCGGCCACAACGCCCTGGTCAACGTAGATGCGGCCATCGTCGCAGATCTTGCCGACGAGGTCCATCTCGACCTTGCCGCCCAACTGCCTGTTGGCCTGGTCCTGCGCCGCCTGCAGGATCTCTTTGGCGTTGGCCTTCAGCTCGCGGATCGGGTAGGCATAGCTGGGGTGCATCGGCAGCGCGATCATGCACTCGACGGTGGAGAGGTCCAGCTCAATGCAGCCGTCGTAGTAGGCCACGTCGGCGGGCTTCAATTCCTTATAAGCCTCGGGGCGGCCATGCTGCACAAAATATTCCTTCGTGGTATCGTCGGTCTGCCAGATGGAGGACCAGCAGGTCGTCTCGGTGGTCATGACGTCGATGCCGTTGCGGTAGTCGGCACTCAGGTTTGCCACGCCGGGGCCGACGAACTCCATGACCTTGTTCTTCACATAGCCGTTGGCGTAGGTCGCGGCAACCAGCGCCAGCGCGACATCGTGCGGGCCGACGCCCGGAGCGGGTTTGCCGGTCAGGTAGATGGCAACGACCCCGGGATAGCTCATATCGTAGGTGCGGCCCACGAGCTGCTTGGCCAGCTCGCCGCCGCCCTCGCCGACGGCCATCGTGCCGAGGGCGCCGTAGCGGGTGTGGGAGTCAGAGCCCAGGATCATCCGCCCGCAGCCGGACATCATCTCGCGGTTGTAGCTGTGGATGACGGCCATGTTCGGCGGAACATAGATGCCGCCGTATTTGTGGGCAGCGGACAGGGCAAACTGGTGGTCGTCCTCGTTGATGGTGCCGCCGACAGCGCAGAGGCTGTTGTGGCAGTTCGTCATGACGTAGGGCAGCGGGAACTCCGTCATGCCGGACGCGCGGGCCGTCTGGATGATGCCGACATAGGTGATGTCGTGGCTGGTCATCGAGTCGAACTTCATGCGCAGGTCCTGCATGGAGTCACCGGTATTATGGGCCTTCAAAATGCCGTAGGCGATGGTGCCTTTTTTGGCGTCTGCCTCGGTGACGCCCGCCGGGGCGGAAGTCTGAGGCACGCCGTTTACAAGGTATACGCCGGTGTCGTGCAGCTTCATGGGAAAACCTCCGTTTTTGCAAATAAGAAATAAAAAATAATAAATAATAAAGATTGTGGAGTTTTCTCCCGTTGGTCGAAAACAAAAACGTAGGGGCGGATTCCATATCCGCCCGGACGCAGGCAGCCGCCTTGCGGGCGCATATAGAATGCGCCCCTACGATGTACATTTTTTTGAGCGGAGCGCCAGCGACGCGATCCACCGCATTTATTATTTTTTATTTATTCTTTATTATTTGAGCACCGCTCACTCTGCCAGTCGGCTGATGATTGCCTGGGTAAACCCCTTCGTTCCCGCGGTGCCGCCGATGTCGGCAGTGACGACCTTGCCCTCCTCGACCTGGGCCAGGATGGCGGCATTGAGCTTGGCGGCCTTGTCGGTCTCGCCAAGGTCGTTCAGCATCATGGCAAAGGCCATCAGGATGGCGCTGGGGTTGGCCTTGTCCTGCCCGGCAATGTCGGGGGCAGAGCCGTGGACGGCCTCATAGATGCGGGTGCTGTCGCCGATGTTGGCGCTGGGCGCAAAGCCCAGGCCGCCGACGAGACCGGCGCACAGGTCACTGATAATATCGCCGTAGAGGTTCGGCGCGACGAGCACGTCGAACTGCTCGGGCTTCTGCACCAGCTTCATGCACAAAGCGTCGATGATGCAGTCGTCCGCGGCGATCTCGGGGTACTCCGCGGCGACCTCGCGGAAGGTGCGCAGGAACAGGCCGTCGGTCAGCTTCATGATGTTGGCCTTGTGGACTGCCGTGACCTTTTTGCGGCCGTTTTTGCGGGCATAGTCAAATGCAAAGCGGCAGATCTTCTCGCACGCGGGGCGGGTGATGAGCTTGACGCCGTTGGCGATCTCGTCGTTCAGCATATACTCGATGCCCTTGTAGAGATCCTCGGTGTTCTCGCGCACGATGACAAGGTCCACATTGTCAAAGCGGGTCGGTACGCCCGGCAGCGTGTGTACCGGGCGCAGGTTTGCATAGGTGGAAAAGCGCTGGCGCAGCTGCACATTGATGCTGCGGAAGCCCTTGCCGATGGGGGTGGCGGTGGGGCCCTTGAGTGCCCAGCCGCACGCTTCGATTGCATCCAGCGTGCCGGGGGCGATCAGCTCGCCGCTCTCGGCGGCGTACTCGGCACCGGCAGCAAACTCCTGCCATTCAATGCCGGTGTTCAGTGCGGCGGATACCTCGCGGACGCTCTCGGCAATTTCACGGCCAATGCCGTCGCCCGGAATCAGAACTGCTTTCATAAATAGTACTTTTCCCCTTTCCCTGTCTTACTCTGCATTTTCTGCGGTATACCTAACATACTACCCGGTTTAGGGCCGGTTGTCAATCCGCATTTTTACACAATAGGCACATTTTTGGCCGCCAGCTTAATTTTTTAAAGCATCATCCCGAAAAATTTAGAAAAATTTTAAGTTTTTCTTGACGAATTTGCGGAAATGCTATAAAATCAATCTATCAGGCATATTGGTAAGGGAAGCCAGCAGTGATATGCGCCTGTATAAGTATGCAAAGTATATAAAATTGGTCAAAGAGAGGGGTACGCATGATGTATTACCCGGACGTCCCGGCCCTGGAGCCGGATGAGCTTGAGCTGCTCTGCCACGAATATCTGGAACACAACGCCACCCTTGACCCGCATCTGGCGGATCAGATGGGCGTCAAGCGCGGCCTGCGCAATCTGGACGGCACCGGCGTGCTGGCCGGCATCACGAACGTTTCCAACGTTATCGGCTATGACAAGAAGGAGGACGGCACCATCGTGCCCATTCCGGGCCGCCTGGTCTACCGCGGCATCGACATTGACACGCTGGCCGCCGAGGCCGACGCCCATGACCGCTTCATGTTTGAGGAGGTCATCTGGCTGCTGCTGTTCGGCTCCCTGCCCACGCAGGAGCAGTACGCCAAGTTCCGCAAGCTGCTGGAGCACCACCGCGAGCTGCCCCAGGGCTTTGCCGACGACATGATCTTAAATTCGCCGTCGCCGAACCTGATGAACAAGATGGCACGAAGCGTGCTGGCCATGTACAGCTACGACGAGCACGCCGAGGACAACAGTCTGCCCAACATCCTGCGCCAGAGCATCAACCTGATCGCCGAGCTGCCCACGATGATGGTCAACGCCTACCAGATCAAGCGCCGCGTCTATGACCGGTCCAGCATGTACTTCCACCTGCCCACCGAGGGCCAGAGCACGGCGGAGCATATTTTGAGCACCTACCGCGCCGACCAGAAGTTCACCCACGAGGAAGCGCGTCTGCTCGACCTCTGCCTGCTTGTCCACGCGGACCACGGCGGCGGCAACTGCTCGACCTTCACCTGCCGCGTGCTGTCCAGCTCCGGCACGGACACCTATGCGGCCATCAGCTCGGCCATCGGCGCGCTGAAAGGCCCCAAGCACGGCGGCGCGAACCTGAAGGTCATGCACCAGCTGGATTACATTCTGGAAAATGTCGAGGACCCGTCCAACGACGACGAGGTCCGCGAGTTCCTGCGCAAGATCCTCCGCAAGGAGCGCGGCGACGGCAGCGGCCTGATCTACGGCATGGGCCACGCCGTCTACACGATGAGCGACCCCCGTGCGCAGATTTTGAAAACCCACGCCAAGAGCCTGGCCTACAAGAAGGGCTACGACGAGGAGTACGAGCTGCTGTGCAGCATTGAGCGCCTGGCCCCGCAGGTCTTTGCCGAGGAAAAGCACGGCCCGAAGAAGGTCTGCGCCAACGTGGACCTGTTCAGCGGCCTGATCTACCGTATGCTCGGCATCAGCGAGGACCTGTACACCCCGCTGTTTGCGATTGCCCGTGTGCCCGGCTGGTGTGCCCACCGCGTCGAGGAGGTCGAGTTCGCGAACCGCATCATCCGCCCCGCCTACAAGTACCTCGGCAAGCCGCAGGAGTACGTTCCGCTGGAGAAACGATAAGATCGGTATTTTCCCGGTGCAAGTGTGCACCGGGATTTTTTTTTGCGCACAGTAGGGGCCGGGCATGCCCGGCCCGGGGCCTGCCCACAAACACCCGTCCGCCGTAATCGCCCCGGAGCGGTCAAGACCGCTCCCTACAAAGCAGCCGTGAGTGTCGGTTTGTAGGGGAGGGTCTTGACTCTCCCGGGTCGTTCACGGCTGCCGCTGCGTTCACGGGAGGGATGAATTCCTCCCCTACACATGACCAGCGAAGGGGCCCCAAAATTTTCTTGCTTTTCTCCGCTGTTTTTGGTATAGTATTCTCTGTTTTTTAACCACAAGGAGATACTATTTCATGTCCGAACATGCCAATAAAAGAGAAAAGCGGCTGGCGATGCTGGTCGTGGCGGCGGTGGTGCTGGTCACGGTGCTGCTCATCGTGGAGACGTTCCGCCTGCTGCTGCCCGGGCTCTGGTCCGCGTTTTCTGCCGGGGATGAGCAGGCGCTGAGCGAATACCTGGCCAGCCAGGGGCGGCTGCGCAGCTTTCTGACGCTGTGGTTCCTGGCCGTCGTGCAGGTGCTGTCGCTCGTCATTCCGGCCATGCCGGTGCAGCTGGCGGCAGGGCTGGCCTACGGCCCATGGATGGGCTTTCTGACGAGCTTCTCGGCCTCCGCCGTCGCCAACATGAGCGTCTACCTCATTGCACGGCGGCTCGTGCCGGTCATCCGCCACCTTGTCGCCGACAACCCCAAGGCTGCGAAGCTGCTGGACAGCGTGCGCAGCAGCAAGGACCCCTGGTTTTACACAATTCTGGCGTTCATCACACCGGGGCTGCCCAACGGCATCATTCCCTATGCCGCCGCCAACGCGGGGATGCGCCCGAAGCAGTTTTTAGCGGCCATCTTCATCAGTCTGCCCTTCCCCACCCTGCTGACCTGCGCGGCAGGCAGCTTTATGCTGGAGGGCAACTGGCTGTTCACCGTGCTGACCGGCATTGTGCTGTTCAGCTTTGTGGGGATTCTGTTCTTCAACCGCACAAAATTCATCGCGTGGGCGCATGAGGTCAAAAACAGGCATACCCAAAAGGCCGGAGCGTAAGGGCTCCGGCTTTTTTTCTTGCCTCCCTCTGCGAGACAGACTCCCCCGATACGGGGGAGGTGGCGCTTGCGCCAGAGGGGGAGCGGTGGCCCGTAGGGCCGGAGGGAGAGAACCTTGCCACAGCCCGAAATGTTTCGGATTGCCGCTAGGTTCTCTCCCCCACCGCCTGCGGGCGGAGCCCCCTCGCAGAGGGGGCCAAGAGGTTTTGGGGACGCGCATTTTTTCTGGTTACACAAACACCGCCTGCACCAGCACCATATACAGGGCGGTGCCCACGGCGATGCTGAGCAGCGTGTTCTTCTTCCACAGGTGCAGCCCCACCACGGCGGCCCCGGCAAGCAGCTCCGGCAGGCCGTGGGTGGGGCCGAACAGGTCCACGCCGCGCAGGCAGTAGACGACGAGCATCGCCATGATGGCGCAGGGCAGCACCCCGGCCAGATACACCACAAATTTCGGCGTGGGCCGCCCGCCGCCGAACACCACAAACGGCAGGAAGCGGATCAGCGCTGTCACGCCCGCCACAACGGCCACAAGCAGCGCACCGTGTACATCAAACGGCATGGTCGGCCTCCTTTTTCTGCATAAAACCGCGCAGCACCGTCAAGGCTGCCGTGATGCCCACCATGGACGGGATCAGAAAATCGCTGCTGCCGAAAATCAGCAGACAGACCAGCGACACACCCAGCCCCACCAGCGCGGGGGTATGGTCGCGGCTGGCTTTCCACTGCTCGGTCATAACGACGAGGAACAGCGCGGTCATCGAAAAGTCGATGCCCGTCGTGTCAAACGGCAGCACACTGCCCAGCAGTGCGCCCGCCACGCCGCCCGCGATCCAGTAAAGCTGGTTCAGCAGTGACACCCAGAAATAGTATTTTTTCCGGTCCACGCCCTCGGGCACGCCGCCGCTGCACACGACGGAATAGGTCTCATCGGTCAGCGCAAAAATCAGGTACGGCTTGGCCGCGCCGGTATCTTTATAGCGTTCCAGCATCGAAATTCCGTAAAACAGATGCCGCGCGTTGACCATCAGTGTCATGATCGCCGCCGAGATCAGCGACGCGCCGCCCGCCAGCAGGTCAATTGCGACATACTGCATGCTGCCCGCGTAGATCAGCCCGCTCATGACCAGCGCCCACCCTGCGCCGTAGCCCTTGCTTTGCAAGAGCACACCAAAGCCCAGCCCCAGCACGATATACCCCGCCATGATGGGCAGGGACCGCACAAAGGCGTAACGAATCGTTTTCACTTTTCTTTTCCTCTTTAATCCATTAAAGTGCTATGTTGGGTAGTATAGCACAAAAAAATTCCCCGCGCAAGCGGGGAAAAGGCATTGTTCAATAGTACCGCAAACGGGCGGATGCTTGCACCGCCCCGGGGGCCCTGCGGCTGCCGCCTCGTTTTACGCCTTCTCGCTCTCCCACCGGGCCACCAGCGGGGCGGCCACAGCGGAAAGCGCCTCCCGTGCGGTGTTGATGGCATTCACGTCCACGGGGGACAGCTTGTCGGCCTTTTTGTGCTTCAGAACGCGCTCCAGCGTTCTTTCTGCTTCTTTGATTTTAGTACGGGTCTCGCGGTCCAGCGCCTTGCCGGCCTTGCTGCCCAGCGCGGTGTTCACGCGGTAAAGCGCGGCCTCACCGGCGTTCAGCGCCTCCAGCGCGGCCTTGCGCTCCTTGTCCTGCCCGGCAAAGGCGGCGGCGTTCTCCTTGGCGCGTTTGATCTCATCCTCGGTCAAATTCGATGTGCCCGAGATCGTGATGCTCTGCTGCTTGCCGGTGTCCATGTCGCGCGCCTTGACCTTGACAATGCCGTTGGCGTCGATGTCAAACGTGACCTCGATCTTCGGCACGCCCGCCCAGGCGCGCTTGATGCCGCGCAGCGTGAAGGTGCCCAGCAGCTTATTGTCCCTGGCAAACTCGCGCTCGCCCTGCAGCACTTTAATTTGCACCGTTTTCTGGAACGGCGCGGCGGTGGTGAATACCTTGCTGAACCGCGTCGGGATCGTGGAGTTGCGCTCGATCAAATGCGTTGCCACGCCGCCGACGGTCTCGATGGAAAGGGTCAGCGGGGTCACGTCCATCAGCAGCAGATCCTCGCCGGGGCCGGAGAGCATCTCGCCGCCCAGACGTCCGGCCTGCACCGCCGCGCCCAGTGCAACGCACTCGTCGGGGTTCAGCGATTTGGACGGCTCCAGACCGGTCATCCGCACGACCTTGGCCTGCACCGCCGGGATGCGGGTCGAGCCGCCGACCAGCAAAACCTGATCCAGGTCGCTGGCCGAAAGGCGTGCGTCGCTCAGGGCGTTGCGCACGGGCAGGGCGGTGCGCTCGATCAAATCGGCGCAGAGCTCCTCAAATTTAGCGCGTGTCAGCGTAGTTTGCAGGTGCAGCGCACCGTCTGCCGCCATCGTGAGAAACGGCAGATTGATGTCGGTCTGCTTCGCGCTGGAAAGCGCTTTTTTCGCCTTTTCGGCCTCCTCGCGCAGGCGCTGCATCGCCACGCGGTCATTCGTCAGGTCCACGCCGTGTTCGGCCCTGCACTGGTCTGCCAGCCAGTTGACGATGCGCTCGTCAAAGTCGTCGCCGCCCAGAAAGTTATCGCCGCAGGTCGAGAGCACCTGCACAATGCCGTCGCCGATGCGGATGAGCGACACGTCAAATGTGCCGCCGCCGAGGTCATAGACCATGACGGTCTGGGTGCGGCCATTGTCCAGCCCGTAGGCCAGCGCCGCGGCTGTCGGCTCGTTGATGATGCGGCGCACGTCCAGCCCGGCAATGCGCCCGGCGTCCTTCGTGGCCTGGCGCTGGGCATCGTTAAAGTAGGCGGGCACGGTGATGACCGCCTCGGTGACAGGCTCACCGAGATATGCCTCGGCATCGGCCTTCAGTTTTTGCAGGATGAGGGCGCTCAGCTCCTGCGGCGTGTAGCATTTTCCGTCGATGGGCACGCGGGTCTCACTGCCCATCAGCCGCTTGACGCTGGACACGGTGCGGGGGGCGTTCGTCACGGCCTGGCGCTTGGCGGGCTCGCCCACCAGCCGTTCTCCCACCTTGGTGAACGCGACGACAGAGGGCGTCGTGCGCTGCCCCTCGGCGTTGGGGATGACGACGGGCTTGCCGCCCTCGACCACCGCCACACAGCTGTTGGTAGTCCCCAGGTCAATTCCGATTATTTTTGCCATGGTGGTGCTTGTCCTTTCAAAAAAGACACTTTTGAATCATAATTCTATTGTAGTGCCTGCCGCCGGGAAAAGTGTTGCGATTTCGTAAATAAATTGAGGAGAATTTTATAAACCTGCGGAACTTTCCCCTCCGGGGAAGGCTAAGAAAATGTTGACGCACACGCCCCAACGTGCTATAGTTAGTTTAAAGCACTAAAGAGGGGGATTCCTATGGCACGCACCGCAACGATCACCCGCAATACGCGGGAGACACAGATCACGCTGACGATTGACCTAGACGGCACCGGCAGGGCCGACCTGCACACGGGCATCGGCTTTTTTGACCACATGCTGGACGGCTTCGCCCGCCACGGCCTGTTTGATGTAAGCGTCACCTGCCGCGGCGACCTGGACGTAGACTGCCACCACACAATTGAGGACATCGGCATTGCGCTGGGCACGGCCATAAAAGAAGCGCTGGGCGACAAGGCCGGGCTGGTGCGGTACGGCAGCTGCATGCTGCCGATGGACGAGACGCTGGCACTCTGCGCCGTCGATCTGGGCGGGCGGCCCTACTTTGTGTACGACGCCAGCTTTGCAGGCCAGAGCTGCGGCGGCATGGACACCCAGATGGCGCGGGAGTTTTTCTACGCCGTATCGTACAGCGCCATGATGAATCTGCATCTGAAGGTGCTCTACGGGGAGAATGACCACCATAAGCTGGAGTCCATGTTCAAGGCGTTTGCCAAGGCGCTGGACGCCGCGACGCGCAGAGATGCGCGGATCGACGGCGTTTTGTCCACCAAGGGGACGCTGTAAGGGAGATGCTCGGCGGCGGGAACGACGGGCGCCTATAGAATGTGCCCCTACATGGATCACCGTAGGGGCGTTTCCCGCCGTGGACAGCATATACATTAGGAGGGAAAGCAGTATGTACAAGGACATCATCGACACCATCGGCTTTGTGGAGAGCTACGACCCCGAGCTGGGCGCGGCTATGCAGCGTGAGCTGGGCCGCCAGCGGCAGAACATTGAGCTGATTGCCAGCGAGAACATTGTTTCCCCCGCCGTCATGGCGGCCATGGGCAGCGTGCTGACGAACAAGTACGCGGAAGGGTACCCCGGCCACCGTTATTACGGCGGCTGCCAGTACGTCGATCAGGTCGAGCAGATCGCCATTGACCGCGCCTGCAAGCTGTTCGGCGCGAAGTATGCCAACGTCCAGCCGCACTCCGGCGCACAGGCCAACCTGGCCGTCTACTTTGCGCTGCTGAACGTCGGCGACACCGTCATGGGCATGGATTTGTCCCAGGGCGGCCACCTGACCCACGGCTCCCCCGTGAACATGAGCGGCAAGAACTACAACTTTGTCTCCTACGGTGTCTCCGCCGAGGATGGCCGCATCGACTACGCCGCACTGGCCAAGCAGGTCGCGAAGGTCCGCCCCAAGCTGCTGGTCGCCGGTGCGTCGGCCTATCCCCGCGCCATCGACTTTGAGAAGCTGGCCGAGATCGCCCACGGCTACGGCGCGATGCTGATGGTCGATATGGCGCACATTGCGGGTCTTGTCGCAGGCGGCCAGCACCAGAGCCCCGTGCCCTACGCCGACGTGGTCACCACCACGACCCACAAGACGTTGCGCGGCCCCCGCGGCGGCCTGATTTTGACGAACAACGAGTATGTCATCAAGCGCATCAACTCCGCCATCTTCCCCGGCACGCAGGGCGGCCCGCTGGAGCACGTCATCGCCGCGAAGGCCGTCTGCTTTGGCGAGGCGCTGAAGCCGGAGTTCAAGGAGTATGCCCGCAAAATCGTTGAGAACGCGAAGGCGCTTGAAGCCGAGCTGACCACCCGCGGCGTGAAGCTGGTCTCCGGCGGCACGGACAACCACCTGCTGCTGATCGACCTGACCGACGAGGACTGCACCGGCAAGGAGCTGGAGCACAATCTGGACGAGGTGCACATCACCGCGAACAAGAACACCGTCCCCGGCGAGAAGCGCAGCCCGTTTGTGACGAGCGGCGTGCGCATCGGCACCCCCGCCGTCACGACCCGCGGCATGGGTCCCGACGAGATGAAGGTGATCGCCGACTGCATTGCAGACTGCGTGTTTGACTTTGCGAACAAGAAGGACGAGGTCGCCAGCAAGGTCGAGGAGCTGACGAAGAAGTTCCCGCTGTATGAATAAGCCTTGATTGAAAAATAGAAAGCCGCTGCCTGTGGTTACACATGGGCAGCGGCTTTTGTTTGTGCGCAGGGTTGGCGGCGGCGGAAGGTTTACGGATCGCCGCTGTAGGGGGCGGCGTCCCCGACGCCCCGCGGAGCGGTCAAGACCGCTCCCTGCGATGCAAAAGATAAACGGGCGGCAACGGCAAGGCTGCGGGCCGGGCATGCCCGGCCCCTACAGGGCATTCACGATAGCCACGCCCTCGCCAGCGCCTGCGCCACCTTCTCCACATCGTCCTCCTTCAGGGCCGAGTACCCCGCTACCACGGTATCCGCCCGGCAGAGCTCGGGCCGGGCGAGATAATACTCACTCAGGCCGCGCAGCCGCACGCCCTGCTGTGCCGCGGCGGCGACCATGGCACGCTCGCCGCCGGCCCCCGGCAGCGTCAGCAGAAAATGCAGCCCGCTGTGTACACCGTCCAGCTCCACGCCCGGCAGCGCCGCGCGCAGCGCTGCCGCAAACGCCTCCATGCGGCGCTTGTAGGCAAGGCGCATCCGGGCAAGATGCCGCGTGAAATACCCGCCCGCCATGAACTCGCAAAGCGTCTGCTGCTCAAAGCGACTGACCGTGTTGGCGTAGGTCGCAAAATCCCGGCGATAGCGCGCCAGCAGGCTTTGCGGCAGCACCATGCAGGCAATGCGGATGCCCGGGGCCAGGCTTTTTGAAAACGTCGTCAGGTAGACCACCGGGCCGTCCGGGCCCGCCATGCCCTGCAAACTGGGCAGAGGGCGCGTATCGAAGCGAAATTCCGAGTCATAGTCGTCCTCCAAAATGTACCGCCCGGGCCGGGCCGCTGCCCAGGCCAGCAGCTGGGCGCGGCGGGTCGCAGGCATCGTAACACCCGTCGGAAAGTGATGACTGGGCGTCAGATAGCAGAGGTTTGCGCCGCTTTTTTCCAGCGCGTCGGCGGGCAGACCCTCGCGGTCAATGTCCACCAGCGTGCAGGGAATGCCGCTGTTCTGCAGGACCGTCCGCGTGCGGAAGTAGCCGGGGTTCTCGATGGCCGCCATGCCGTCGCTGAACAGGTGTGCCAGGCACCCGAGCAGATACTCAATGCCCGCGCCGACGACGATCTGCTCCGGCGTGCATTCCACACCGCGGTACACCGACAAATATTCCGCGATCTGTGTGCGCAGCGGGGCGTCGCCCTGCATTTCGCCGCGCTGTAAAAGCTCGGGCCGCTGGTAGAGCAGCTCCTTCTGGATGCGTCCCCAGCTGCGCGCCGGGAACAGCGCCGTGTCCACGCTGCCGGTGGACAGGTCGTAGACCGGCTGCGGCGCGGCGGGCGGCTGCGGTGCAGGGGCGGCGGGGGCGCGGCGGGCGCGGCTGTGCAGCATGCCGTAGGTCTTTTGCACATAAAAGCCGCTGCGGGGGCGCGGCTCGGCCAGACCCTCGGCGGCCAGCATCTGGTAGGCGGCGTCCACCGTGTTGACGCTGACGCCCTGCTGCGCAGCCATCGTGCGGCGGCCCGGCAGCGGCGTTCCGGGTGCGCGCTGGCCGGTGCGGATCTCATCCGCCAGGGCGGCGTACAGCTGCTCATACAGCGGCGTTTTTTGGTCGGCATCCAACTCTATCATGGCAGTCCTCCACACTGGCCCCATAAAAAATTTAAAAACTGAGCATTTATTCAGAGCCAGAAATCAGTATAATAAAAACATACCTTCCCGGAAGGAAAATGTCAATAGAGGTGTACGAAACTATGTCTACCGCAACGATGTGGCTGCTGCTGTTCGTCGTAGCAGCCCTGGCACTGCTGATCGCAGCGCTGACCAAAACGAAATTCACCGTGCAGAAAATCAGCATCATCGGCATCATGGCCGCGATGAGCTTTGTCGCGTATGAGTTCTTCCGCATCCCGAACGTCTTTGGCACGGGGTCCAGCTTCCATCTGGGCAACACCTTCACGGCGCTGACCGCCATGCTGCTGGACGGTGTGTCCGGCGGTCTGGCCGGTGCCATCGGCCTGGCGCTGGCCGACGTTGTCGCTGGTGACCCGGGCTACGCCATCACGACCTTTATTCTGAAATTCATCATCGGTCTGGTCTGCGGCGCGGTGTCCCACAAGGTCATCCACCTCAGGACCTTCCCCACCGGCAACAAGCTCAAGTACGTGGCCGCCGTCACGGCGTCGGCCTTCAGTGGCCTGCTGGTCAACGTGTTCACCGACCCGTTCATCGGCTACTTCCGCAACCTGTACATCTTTGGCCAGCCCGCGGAGTTCGTCTCCGTCGTGACCAAGATCGCCAGCGGCGTGACGCTGGTCAACTCCCTGCTCTCCACCGTCTGCGCCGTTGTCCTGTACATCGCCCTGCGCCCCGCCCTGGAGAAGGCACATCTGCTGCCGAAGGAGTGATTCTCCCAAAGCCTTCCCCCTGGGGGGAAGGTGGCCCCGCAGGGCCGGATGAGGGGGAAGTTGCCGGATGCAGACCGTAAACGGGTACTGCTGGCAAACTCCGCCCTCATCAGTCCGCTTCGCGGACAGTTTCAGTCTCCGCGCTAAGAGCCGCCTCCGGCGGTTGCGCTCCGACACGCGCCTGCGGGCGCAGCCCCTCAGGGGAAGCCTTTTCAATTCAACATCCTCATTTCTGTTTACCCCCGCTTCGGCGGGGTTTTTGTTTTGCGGCAAATTATGTAAAAATTGCAAAAAGACTGGCGTTCCGGTGGGAAATGGTGTAAAATGAGTTTATATATTGTGTAAACACTCCATGCTCCCACGCGAAAGGAGCCTTTCATGGCAGGCAAAACCAAATCACAAAAGAAAAAAGCGCTGGATATGCGCAGCAAGATGTATCTGGTGCTGGCTCTGTGCAGCGTTATGCTGCTGGTCAGCGTCGGCATCTCGCTGGTGCTCATCGGCGGCATCGACCTCGGCGGCGCGGACGCCCAGAGCGTCTCCACCGTGGACAGCGCGTCCATGGTCGTCGAGAGCGGCTATAATAAAGAGGAAAACACCATCGATACCCAGGCCTACACCTCGACGATCCTTGAGCAGGCCGCCGACGCGGGCGACAGCTATGTGGACGAGACGCTGTTTTTGGGCGACAGCAACACAGCCCGCATGTACCGCATGTTCGACTATTGCAGCTACGACAACGCCATCGGCTCGGTGGGCATGACCGCCAAGAGCCTGGCGACCTTTGCCTGCGTGCAGGTAAGCACTTCGTCCGGCTACATCACGATGCCCCAGGCCGTGGCGAAATTGCAGCCGCGCCGGGTCATCCTGACCTTCGGCACGAACGACCTGAACCCCGGCTATAAAGCCGCGGACTTCGTCAAAAACTACCAGACCGGCATCGAGGCCATCGTCACCGCCTACCCCAGCGTGGACATCATCGTCAACGCCATCCCGCCCATCGGGCAGCAGCACTCCAACCAGAGCCTGACCCAGACCCAGGTGGACGAGTACAACAAAGCGCTCGTCGAAATGTGCAAGGAGAAGGACTGGAAGTTTCTGAACAGTGCCGAGGTGCTGAAGGATTCCGTCACCGGCTACGCCAAGAGCGGCTATGTAGAGACGAGCGACGGCATCCATCTGACCCGCACGGCGATGGACGCGCTGTTCAACTACATCCGCACCCACAGCTACATTACCGAGGATGACCGCCCCGCGCTGACGACGATTCCGAAGCACACCGGCGACAAGGACGCCGTGGTCTACACGGTGCCGGTGGTCAGCTCCTCCAGCACCGCCACGGCGACGGCCACGCCCGAGCCCGAGGCGACCGAGATACCGGCCAGCAGTGAGGCCGAGGCCGAGGCCACCCCGGAACCTGAGGTGACCGCGACACCTGAGCCGACTGCAACGCCGAGTCCCACACCCGAACCGACTACAGAGCCGACACCGACACCCCCTGAGCCGACTACAGAGCCGACACCGACACCCCCTGAGCCGACCGCGGAGCCGACACCCACGCCCCCGGAGAACACCTCCGATGCAGACGTTCCCGCCGGGAATGATGGAACTCAACCTACATAAAACACCGACCCCCGCAGCACTGACGCTACGGGGGCCTTTTTCTTATGCTTTTTTGCCGAGCAGCTCGGTGCGGATATACCGGAAGCAGGCATCCTCGCCCTCGTCGCGCAGAATCAGCAGGCAGGTCTCCAGCTCCTTGCGGGTCTCGGGGTGCAGGATGTAGTGGTCCCTGCTGCGGTCATAGTACTCCCACGCCGCGGCGTCGGTGTACTTGTCGCCCTTATAGTTCTTGCTGGCGGCAATGCGGTCACAGACCATCTCGGCCACGTAGCGGGCGGGCATCCGCATACCGGCCATGGCATGGTCGCCGTCCGGCGCGTAGTCGATCCAGTATTCCAGATGGTGCTTGTTGCGGCCCTTATGGTGCAGCCAGGCGGCGCTGTAGCCCTCGGCCTGGCGCTGGGCGTTGTTGGGGCTGCACGTCCCCTGCCAGTATTTGGCCCCGGCCCAGAACTCCACGGGGGCCAGCTTGCTTAAATCGTGGGTCAGACCCTGCCAGTACAGCCCGCAGCGGAAGCAGTTTTTCATCACCAGCATTTTGTGATGGCGGATCGTTTTGTAGTGTTTAATGGGATGCCACAAGGTCTTTTTTCCTCCCCAGGATCATGAGTTTTGCCAGCACCGGCAGCAGCATACAGCTGATCGGCACAAACGCAAAGTGCCACAGCATTGGTACAAGGTGGGTATGGATCGCAGCGTGCGCCTTGGACAGCACCATCCAGGACGCCGGGGCCGCCAGCCCCAGCCCCCAGACGATGCACGGCGGCACCAGCTGCGCCGCCGTGCCGCGGCGCAGGCAGACAACAACGCTCACCGCGCCGACCAGCAGCGCAAACAGCAGCAGCTGCCATGCCGTGACGCTGACGGGTCCGAGCTGCAAAAGCGGCTCCGTACTCTCACGGAAATACTGCGCGAGCACCTGCGGCACGTTCACGTCCCGCACCGCGCCGTCCGTCAGGCTGACGCGGTCCGTGACGGCCCGGGTCATGTTCTGCCAGGCGTCCGCCGCGCTGCCGAAGCAGAACCATTCCTGTGCGAACCAGAGCGCCAGCGCCGCAGTCACACCGCCCCGACGGTGCGGCCCAGCCAAACGAGCGCGCCGTGCGGGTCGCGCCGCACAAAATACGCCTTGGCTGCCGCGTAACAGAGCGGGATCTCACACAGGATCAAAAATGTTGTGATAAATTCAAACCCGCACATGCAGCGCACCATGCAGGCGGCGGCCACCAGCGGCCAGCACCCGCGGGGCGTTTTGCCGCGCACGCGGGTGCAATGGCAGAGCCAAAGCGCCGCCAGCAGCGGCAGCAGCCAGGTCCAGAGGCACCAGTACAGGTCCTTCATGCCGCGCTGCAGCCAGGGGGCCAGCAGCACCGACGCAAACCCGAATGCTGCCGCCAGCGGGCCGAATTCTACCCACACGGCCAGCGCCGCAAGCAGCTCCGCCGCGTAGAACAGCGTGCTGTTCAGCCAGTAGAGGGCGGTTTCCCGCGCCAGACCGTCGGGCAGCCAGTGCCGCAGCAGACGGTTGACCCCGCCGAACAGCCAGCCCTGCAAGCCCGACTGGTGGGTGTAGGGGTGGAACGCCGCCGCGTCGGTGGGGGTGTCGTCCCGGAACAGTGCGCGGTTCGTGTCGTCGCTCCAATCGTCGGTGTAGACACCCAGAAAGCCGCCGGGGGCGTACTGCCCCTGCTCCATCTGGTGGATGCGGCCATAGACGAGCGTCTGGGAGCCTGTATCCCACACGCCGGTCAGGTAGGCGCTGGCATTGTGCCGCACCGTGGTCAGCAGCGCGGCCAGCGCCAGCACTGCCAGCAGGGTCGCCGCGCCGCGCAGGGGTGCGGGCAGCGCCTTCCATATTCCTTTTGCTTTTGTCAATGTTATCGATCCCATTTGTCGCACAGCGCAGCGATCTGGCTGGCAAATTTTGCAAGGTCCTTGTTGGCCCCGCCCTGGTTGTGGCGGATGACCTCCAGCAGGCGCTGGCCCATGTTGGCCAGACGGTCATAGGCCGCGCTGGTGCGCACGGTCTCGGCGGATTTCGTCTTGATGATCTTTTGGGTGTTGCCGACCTCGGCGCAGGCGACGCGGCCTTCGGCGGCGATCCAGATCGAGCCGTTGTAGGGGGCGTCGGCCTCGTAGCCCTCCTCCTTCAGATGGTTGGCCCAGTGCTCGGCGACGGCGTCCTCGCCGTGGTTGACAAAGACGAACTTCGGCTTTTCGTCAAAGGCGCGGAGCCAGGCTTCCAGCCCGTCCTTGTCGGCGTGGCCCGAAAGCCCGCCCAGCTGCGCAATGCGGGCCCTGACCTGCACCGGCTCGCCAAAGAGCTTGACCTCCTGCGCACCGTTGACCAGCGCGTTGCCTAAGGTGCCGGGGCTTTGGTAGCCGACGAACAGCACCGTACACTCGGGCCGCCAGAGGTTATATTTTAAGTGGTGGCGGATGCGGCCCGCGTCGCACATGCCGGCGGCGGAGATAATGACCTTGGGCGTCGGGTCGCCGTTGATGGCCATGGATTCCTCTTTCGTCTCGCTGACGCGCAGACCCGGGAACTGCAGGGGGTTTTGGCCGCTCTGCACCAGGGCGAGGGCTTCGTCGTCGTAGCACTCGGCAAAGTTTTCCCGGAAGATCGTGGTGGATTTGCTCGCCAGCGGGCTGTCCACAAAGACCGGGAAGTTTTCGTGGCCCTTGATACGGCCCTCGGCCTTGATCTGACGGATAAAATACAGAAGCTCCTGTGTGCGGCCCACGGCAAAGCTGGGGATGACGACATTGCCGCCCTTGTCGAACGTCGATTGCAGCACGGCGCTCAAATCGCCGATATAATCCGGTTTCGGGCCGTGGCTGCGGTCCCCGTAGGTGGATTCCATGACAAGGTAATCCGCGTGGCCCGGGTTGGACGGGTCCTTGATGAGCGGCTGATGGGTGTTGCCGATATCGCCCGAGAAAACGATGATCTCCGGCGTGCGGCCCGGCTCCGCAATGCGCAGCGAGACGGACGCGCTGCCCAGCAGGTGCCCCACATCGGTAAAGCGCATCTCGATTTTGCCGGTTGGCCCGTCGAACAGCGTCTGCCACGCCTCATAGGGGCAGGGCACAAACTGCTTCATGACGTTCTGCGCGTCCTCGACGGTGTAGTCCGGCTCGATCATCTCGGCGCCGCTGCGCATGGCCTTGCGGTTTTTCCACTCGGCCTCCTGCTCCTGAATGTGGGCGGAGTCCTCCAGCATGATGGCGCAGAGGTCGCGGGTCGCATCGGTGGTATAGATGGGGCCGCGGTAGCCGTTTTTGTACAGGTACGGGATGCGGCCCGAGTGGTCGATGTGCGCATGGGTCAGCAGCAGTGCCTCATAAGTGCCGGGCGCGCAGGGCAGGTCGGCGTTCTCATACACGTCGCGGCCCTGCTCCATGCCGCAGTCGATCAGAAAGCGGTGTCCCGCCGCCTCCAGCTGTGTGCAGCTGCCGGTCACTTCCCGGTCAGCGCCTAAGAATGTGAGCTTCATGTGGGAGAACCTCCTTTATTTTGGGATGTTGCGGGTGGAACCGGGAATGGGCGACCACGGAAAGCCCGTCGGGACCCTTCAGGCCTCGCAAGCTCGGCCAGCTCCCCTAAAAGGGGAGCCTTTTTGCGCGGGCGGAGCCCGCGGGGAAAGCCTCCCCATCAGGGGAGGTGGCCGCGAAGCAGGCCGGAAGGGTTCGGAAAGTTGGCGGGAGGCTGCCCGTTGATGAGAGGCCACGGTCAGTTGCGGGCGGCATATATGCCGCCCCTACAGAGCAGTGATTTAAAGCAGAGGCCATCGCGGGAACAGCAGCCGTTAAAAGCATCGGGGGTTCGGGGGCGCTTGGCGGCGCACAACGAGCGCCGCCAGTTTGCTGCGCA
>OLSD01000944.1_pt1 | contig 26544 bp, 20 predicted proteins | sample 1672211 | NCBI WGS metagenome assembly OLSD01 (sample SAMEA3136659, study PRJEB25190) | human gut metagenome | reverse complement strand
GTGTGGCTGATTCAAGCCTCGGCTTGAAATCAGACATACCACAGCACTAACGACAAGTGCGAAGCACTGGCGTCGCCAAAAGGCTGTTTTTTATGTTTTTGTTTCAGTCCCCCAGTATTTCCCCACTGAGCCAATCTTTCCTTAAAAAAAGGAAACTTTCTCCAAATCTTTCCTTTTATTTGAGAAACTTTTGCTATATTTGTCGCAAAATAAAGGAAAGTCATGAAAAAGGAACTATTTAAGTCGCTTATAGCACTTAAGCAAAGCGAAATTCCTTTCGACGTAATTGAACGCGATTTGGAATTACCCATCAACCGGAAGAAAATCATCACCATACCCGGAGTGAGAAGGTGTGGGAAATCCACTATGATGGAAATCGCCATCAACCACTTGGTGAAAGATGGCGTGTCGAAAGAGCGTATCCTCTGGTTGGGATTTGACGACGAACGCCTCACCGACCTTTCCACTGATGAATTTGACGAAATCATCAGTGCATACATGGAATTGTTTCCACATATTCCTATAAAAGATGTGTATATGTTTTTCGACGAAATCCAACTCGTGAAAAACTGGGAATACTTCGTGTTGCGCCTCTATAAATCCTACTGCAAAAACATATTCGTGTGCGGTAGCAATACCACCATGCTCTCCACCGAACTGGCATCGGTGCTGCGAGGCTATCCTTTGGAGTTTCCCACCACCACCCTTTCTTTCAAGGAGTTTTGCCGATTCTCTGGCATTTCCACCACCGATGTGCTTGAGCAAGACAAAGCACGACTGCGCATGGCATTCAAGGAGTATAACTCGTCAAGTTCTTTTCCCGAAATCGTGCTCACAAAAAACAAGAGTGAGCAACTAAAACTCCTTCAAGGATATTTCAATACCATGATATTGAAAGACCTTGTGGAGCACTACAACACAAAAAACATTGAGGTGGTGAAATATTTCACTAAAAGGATTTTGGCTAACCTGTCAAAACCCACCTCCATTAATGCCATTTATAACGACATCAAGTCGCAAGGACTGAAAGTGGGAAAAAACGACCTCTACCTTTGGGCAAACTATTTGTGCAACATTTTTTTGTTTTCACGAATTTCAAAATACACGAAATCAATTATCAAAGAGCATCAATCACTCGATAAATACTACTGCGTGGACAATGGCATTCGCAATGCTGTGCTGCTGCCACAAAGCAACGATGAAGGAAAACTGCTCGAAAACAATGTGTTTTTGCATCTCAACAGAAATCGCCAGCCGTACGAGAAAATCACCTATTTCAAAGAAAACTGTGAATGTGATTTCGTGGTGCAGCACGACGATCTGGTGACACAACTCATTCAAGTGACATGGACGATGGCCGACCCCGCCACCAAAGAGCGTGAAATAAACGGTTTGTTGGAAGCCGCAAAAGTTACTGGTTGCGCAAATCTCACTATCGTCACATTCGATGAAGAATCCACTATCACCACCGATGGCTACACTATCCACACTGTCCCAGCCTGGAAATGGATGCTTAAATAAAATTTTTCAACAAAATAGAAAAAGGGCATTTACAGGCCTTTTTTTGGAAAAATGGGGCTGTTTCGTGAAGGAATGTTAAATTATTGCTTTAAAACATATTTTTTTGGAGAAATATTTGGTGAATGTGGAAATTAGCAGTAACTTTGCAACGCAAATCGCGGGATGGAGCAGTGGTAGCTCGTTGGGCTCATAACCCAAAGGTCGGTGGTTCGAGTCCGCCTCCCGCCACTAAGACGAAGACTGAGTAGTAAATGCTCAGTCTTTTTTTTTATTTCCACACCTCGCCTCTTCTGGGCAGAAAAGTGTTGCGACTACGCAAAAAAAAGAGTAACTTTGCTCTACTGCATAGTTCATTCGAACCATGCGAAATAAAGAAACACCAAATATAACAACTTTAGATATATGGCTCAGTTTGCCGAACTTCTTCTTCCTCTCGCCATTAAAGGCACCTACACCTATCGCATTCCCGAAGATATGCGCACACTGCTGCAAATCGGCTGCCGCGTGCTTGTGCCTTTCGGGCAAAAGAAGATTTACACGGCTATCGTGGTGCTTCTGCACGACAATGAGCCTAAGGGGTACCGAGTGAAGGAAATCATTTCGATGATTGACCCAAAACCCATCTTGCGCTACCCTCAACTGAAGTTCTGGCAATGGATTTCCGACTATTATCTCTGCACCTTGGGCGAGGTGTATAAGGCGGCTTTGCCAAGTGGTCTGAAGGTGGAAAGCGAAACTTTCATCAGCGTGAACCCCGACTACGAGGAAAGCGAACCGGGCGAACTGACCGACAGAATGCGCACCGTGCTCGACTTCGCAGCACAGCGTGGGCGTATGCAGGTGCACGAAATCACACGCATCACCGAGTTTAAGAATGTGGAGTCGATTGTGAACAAGTTGCTCGAATTGGGCGCAATACATGTGGCAGAGCGTGTAATCGACAATTACCGTGCCAAGACGGAGAGTTGCGTGAGGCTGAACATCGACCGCACCGACGACGAGGCACTTCACCGCATCTTCGACGAGGTGAAAAGAGCGAAAAAGCAAGAGGCACTGCTGCTGTCGTATCTCGACCTTTCGCACTGGCTCCAAAAAAGCAAACCAGTGAAGGAGGTGACCAAGGACGAACTGCTGAAACGCTCCGGCGTGACGCAGCCTGTGCTTGCCGCAGCACGCCAGCGTGGCGTGTTTGAGGTGTATAAGCGTGAGGTGAACCGTTTTGCCGACCTTGGCTCCGACCTTATCGCACCGCCCACCCTCACCGACGAGCAGACACGCGCCTATTCCGAAATACACCGATGCTTCAAAGATAAGCCCATCACCCTACTTCACGGCGTGACTTCGAGTGGCAAGACTACCATCTACATGCACCTCATCAAAGACACGCTCGAAGCCGGAAAACAGGCACTCTACCTTGTGCCGGAAATTGCCCTCACCACCCAACTCACTCGCCGACTGCGCAAAGTGTTTGGCGACAAGTTGCTCATCTACCACTCAAAGTTCAGCGACAACGAGCGTGTGGACATTTGGAAACGCCTGCTCGACAGTTCCGACCCTTGCGTGGTGATTGGCGTGCGTTCGAGCATTTTCCTGCCTTACAGCAATTTGGGATTGATTGTGGTGGACGAGGAACACGACACCAGTTATAAGCAGCAAGACCCTGCCCCACGCTACAACGGCCGCAACGCCGCCATCATCTTGGCATCGATGCACGGCGCAAAGACGCTGTTGGGTTCCGGCACGCCTGCCATTGAGGTGTATTACCGTGCCAAAAAGGGCGATTACGGCTTTGTGGAACTACTCACTCGCTTCGAGGGCATACAGATGCCCAATGTGAAGGTGGTGGATATGAAAATGGCACGCAAGAAGCGTGAAACCAAGGGCATGTTCTCGCTCGAACTGGTGAAAGACTGCCGTCAGGCACTGGAAAACAAGGAACAGGTGATTTTGTTCCAAAACCGCCGTGGCTATTCGCCCTACATTTCCTGCAAGGAATGTGGCTGGGTGCCCACTTGTCAAAACTGCGACGTGTCGCTCACCTATCACAAGCACATACGCACGCTCAGTTGCCACTATTGCGGCTACACCATGACCATGCCAAGCCTGTGCCCTGCATGTGGCTTGCCCGGACTTGAAATTGTGGGTTACGGCACCGAGCGCATCGAAGACGAGGTGGAGAGCGTGTTCCCCGACGAGAAAATATCGCGCATGGACCTCGACACCACTCGCAACAAGAACAGTTACGAGCGCATCATCGACGACTTCTCATCCCACAAGACCAACATTCTCGTGGGCACGCAAATGGTGGCCAAGGGACTCGACTTCGACGGTGTGAGCATCGTGGGCATTCTGAATGCCGACGCATTGATCAGTTTCCCCGACTTCCGTGCCAGCGAGCGCGCTTTCAACATGATGGAGCAGGTGGCAGGACGCGCAGGACGCGCTCACAAGCAAGGCACCGTGCTGGTGCAGACCACTCGCCCCACCCACCCTATCGTGGAATTTGTGAAAAGCCACAACTATCAAGAGTTTTTCAACTATGAGTTGAGCGAACGCCAGCAATACAATTTTCCGCCGTTCACACGCATCGTGAATGTGTATTTGAAGCACCGCAACGAAGACACCCTCACCGAAGTGAGTGTGCGCTACAGCAATATGCTGCGCGAGGTGTTCGGCAACCGTGTGTTCGGTCCAGAACCTCCGATGGTGGCACGCGTGCAGAGCCTCTATATCCGCCAAGTGATGCTCAAATTCGAAAATGCCGCCTCAATGGCAAAGGTGAAGGTGATTCTCCGAAACATCTACGAGCAGCTCGTAGCCACCGACAGCCGAATGAAAAGCACCATCCTCTACTACGATGTAGACCCCATGTAATTCCCCCTCACATACCCACAAATTGCGTGGCAAAACACTGATTTCAGCAAACCTATTATGATCCACCCAATGGAATCAAAAACAAAAACATCCCCCCCTGATAATAACTGACCTATCTAATTTCCAAAGATTGGTTTTTCGCCGAAGGCGAGCGGTTTTTGTCCTTTTGGCGATGCCACCGACCTCGTAAGAGGGCGGCGTTGGTGATGTGGTGTGGCTGATTCAAGCTTCGGCTTGAAATCAGACATGCCACAGCACTAACGACAAGTGCGAAGCACTGGCATCGACAAAAGGATGTTTTTTATGTTTTTTGCTTCTGTGCCACCCACAAATTGCGTGGTGGTTTTTTTGGCGGTGTTGGTGATTTCGCATTTTTTCAGTAAATTTGTGAATACTATTATTCACATTACATATAACTCACATGCTCTCTGACATCGAAATCGCAAGAAGTACACAACTTCGCAAAATCAGTAGTGTGGCTCAAGACTTGGCCATAAGTGAAGAACAATTAGAGCACTACGGTCAATACATGGCTAAGGTGCCCTCCACTATCGCCGACGAATCAAAATTCAAGGGTCATCATTTGGTGCTGGTCACCGCCATCAGCCCTACAAAGGCAGGCAATGGCAAAACCACCGTTTCGGTGGGACTCGCACTCGGGTTAAACAAGATTGGTAAACAGGCTGTGGTGGCTCTGCGCGAGCCTTCGCTCGGTCCGTGCTTCGGCATGAAGGGCGGCGCAGCAGGTGGCGGCTACTCGCAAGTGCTGCCTATGGAAAAAATCAATCTGCACTTCACTGGCGACTTCCACGCCATCACAAGCGCACACAACATGATTGCCGCTCTGCTCGACAATTACATCTATCAGCACGCCGCCGAGGGATTTGTGTTGAAGCAAAAACTATGGAAACGCGTGCTCGACGTCAACGACCGTGCGCTCCGCGAGGTGATTGCCGGCGTGGGTGCCTCAACCAACGGTCCGCTCTCACAATCGGGTTTCGACATCACCCCTGCATCTGAAATTATGGCTATCATGTGTTTGGCTACGAGCATCGAGGATTTGCAACGACGCATCGAAAACATTCTGCTTGGCTTCACTGCCGACGACAAGCCTTTCTATGTGAAAGACATGGGCGTGGCTGGCGCTATCACGGTGCTGCTGAAAGATGCCTTCAACCCCAACCTGGTGCAAACCACCGAAGGCACTCCTGCCTTTGTGCACTGCGGTCCGTTTGCCAACATTGCCCACGGCTGCAATTCCGTAATCGCCACCAAAACGGCTCTCACCCTCAGCGACTTTGTGGTGACAGAGGCTGGCTTCGGCGCCGACCTCGGTGCAGAGAAATTCTACAATATCAAATGCCGCAAAACTGGCCTCACTCCATCTGCCACCGTGCTTGTGGTCACCGCCCAAGCGCTGAAAATGCACGGCGGCGTGCCATACGAGGAAATCAAGCAACCCAACCTTGAGGGCTTGAAACGAGGATTCTGGAACCTCGACAAACATGTGAAAAATATCCAGTCGTTCGGTCAGACTGTGGTGATTGCGTTCAACAAGTTCGTTGGCGACACCGACGAGGAAATTGAGGCATTGCGCTACCACTGCGAACAGGAACTCGGCATTGGTTTCGCCGTGAACCTCGCATTCACCGACGGAGGCGAAGGTGCCAGGGAATTGGCTACTTTGGTGGCTGAAACCGTGGTCAACAAGCCTTCAAAGCCTCTCCAGTTCACCTACGCCGACACCGACAGCGTCGAGAGCAAGGTGGAAGCCGTGGCTATCGGCACCTATGGAGCAGGCAGCGTGACATTCTCTGCAGCTGCAAAGAAAGCCATCAAGCGCATCAGCGAATTGGGCATCAGCCACTTCCCCATCTGCATCGCTAAAACGCAATACAGTTTCTCTACCGATGCCAAAGCCTACGGCCCTACCGAGGGCTACGCCTTTGAGGTGCGCGACATCGTAATCAACACCGGTGCAGAAATGATTGTGGTGATTGCCGGTCCTATTCTCAGAATGCCAGGTCTTCCAAAACTGCCACAAGCCATCAAAATCAAACTCGACGAAAACGGCGAAATCACCGGTCTGTCGTAATTCGAATCCACTATACTAACATAGAGAGCCGAAAGCAATCGCTTCCGGCTCTCTCTTTATATCAGGATTGAATATTCGCTAATTAAACATATCGTTCACTGCCGATTGGTCTTCGGCGGCTACTGCCGGGTCGGGGTGTGGTCCATCGCCATCTTCGCCGTCGCCATCGCCCGAATGTTCGTACACCACGCCGCCTTCATTGTCGTAGATCTTGTCTTCACACATTTTGAAGTCAGACGGCACTATGAATTTCGCATTTTCGTCGTACGGTAATTCCTTGCTATTGTACACCTTTCTCAAGAATTTACCGAAGATAGGAAGCGCGGCTGCCGCACCCTGACCTTCGCCAGTGGACTGGAAGTGGATATAGCGGTCTTCGCCACCAAACCACACACCACACACGATTTCGGGGGTGAAGCCCACCCACCATGCGTCGGCATTATAGTTGGTGGTACCTGTCTTACCACACACATCGCCCTTGAAATTGTAGCCCCCCAATCGGCGACCAGTACCACGGGTGACAACGCCACGAAGCATTTCCACCATGCGGTAACTCGATTCTGCGCTGATAGCCTGATTCAACTTCGGGAAGAATTCTGCAATCACGTTGCCACGGTTGTCGCAAATGCGGCTCACCATCAAAGGCAGTGGACGCTGGCCATAGTTGGCAAAAGCAGCGTAGGCCGACACCATTTCAAGCAGCGAGATTTCGCAAGAGCCGAGTGCCAAAGTGAGCGTGGTATCGAGTTTTGAGGTAATGCCGAAGTCGTTGTGAAGCGCATCTACAAGCGCAGGCGCACCCAGTCGGAGCAAGATTTGGGGTGGAACCCAGTTGCTCGACACGGCAAGCGCATCACGCAGCTGCGGATGAAGTCCGAGGCCGTGCGATCCACCCTTTGGCTGCCATTTGCCAAAGCCTCTGGTAGAGTTCTCAAAGTCGGTGCTACATGGGGTGAAACCATTCTGCATAGCCAGAGAGAACACAAACGGCTTGGCGGTAGAACCAATCTGACGCGTACCGGTCGAAACCATGTCATATTTAAAGTGCTTGAAGTCGGGACCGCCAACGTAAGCCTTCACCTTGCCGTTGCGAGGGTCCATAGCCACCATACCGCAGCGCAAGAATGTTTTCATATACATAATAGAATCGCGGGGCGACATCACTCGCACGATTTCGTGGTCAGGTGCGTTGTAGTCAAACACGCGCATTTCCACCTTTTCATCAAACGCCTTCATAATTTCGTCGTGCGTCTTGCCCTCTGCCTTCATGGCACGATAGCGCTCGGTGGAGCGGATAGCCATGTTGATGACTCTTTCCTTCGTAGCCTTCGACATTTCATCAGGATTGCGAGTGTATGGGTCGGTGAATTTGCTGCCACATTCATTCTGAAAGAAGCGTTTCTGCGCTTCAATCATGTGCTCGCTCACAGCGGCCTCAGCCATTTGCTGCATACGCGAATCCACTGTGGTGTAAATCTTCAAACCATCGCTGTAGATGTCGTAGTTACGACCATCTTTGCGTTTATTCTTTTTGCACCAGCCATACACAGGATTGTTGTCCCAGTTGTATTTGTCGGCGTAGTAAGCGTTGATGTTGGAGTATTTTGTGGAGTCGGGCTCATCAGCCATCAGAATGCGGCGCAGTTCCTCGCGGAAGTATGGAGCAATGCCGTCTTCGTGCGTTTCCACCTTGTGCTCGTTGAGAATGAGCGGAGTGGCTTTGAGTGCCGCACAAGATTCAGAAGTGAGCATTCCAGCCTTATACATCTGGTCGAACACAACATTTCTTCTCTCTTTCACACGCTCAGGGAATCGGAATGGATTGTAGTACGACGGATTCTTGCACATACCCACCAGCGTGGCGGCCTCCTGCACATTAAGGTCTTTAGGCTTCTTGCCGAAATAAACCCATGATGCGCTACTGATGCCCACCGCATTGTTCAGGAAGTCGAATTGGTTGAAATACATCTTCACAATCTCGTCTTTGGTGTAGAAGCGCTCAATCTTGATGGCAATAGCCCATTCTATCGGTTTCTGGAGCGCGCGTTCAAACAAGCCCGACGACTCCGGAGAGTAGAGTTGCTTTGCCAACTGCTGGGTGATGGTGCTGCCACCGCCGGCACTGTGCTTGCCCAAAATCACACGCTTGATGATGGATCGGAAAATGGCCCTCACGTCGATGCCAGAGTGCTGCTCAAAGCGCACGTCTTCAGTAGCCACCAAAGCATCTTTCAAGTGAGGCGACATCTGCTCGAAATCCACATACGAGCGATTGCCCTTGCTGCGGTAGAATTTGCCCATTTCCACGCCGTCGGAGGTGTAGATGGTGGTGGCGTAGCGGTCGCGTGGGTGCATCAACTCCTCCACTGGAGGCATATAGCCAATCACGCCATTGTAAATAAGCATTGAAAGAATCAGCAAAAACGCCATAAAGCAAGCCAACGACCACCACATCACTCTGATAATCGTTTTTGAATGGTTGCCTGAGAGCTTTTTGCCTTTATTACTCATATTTCCAAATCCCATTTTTTCGGAGTTATTCTATATTTTCTAATGTATTTAAAATGCAAATATACTGCTTTTCGGCGTAAAGCGCACTATAAATTCCAGCGAAAGATAAGTAAGCATAAAATTTACAATTTTTCAACCCCACTCTGCCCCATTATTCGGGAATTTTCTGTAACTTTGTTCTTTGAAATGATATGTAGGGCAATGCATAACCAATCGATGTGTCAGGCACCTTCTGCTTGGCAACCGAGACATTTCCATTTCCCAATCAATCGTTTCTGTTTTTTATTTGCAGTTTTTTAGTCAGTCGGTGGCCCATGTGGCGCGATTGACTATTTTTTTAGCTATTACACAAACAATTACATACAATCTCGACTATGGACAAAAAAAGTTTGGTTTCAATTTCCGACCTCAGCAAAGAGGAAATTGTCGGTCTGCTTAACAAAGCCGCCGAATTTGAGAAAAACCCCAACCAGCGAATCCTGCAAGGCAAGGTGGTGGCTACGCTGTTTTTCGAACCATCGACCCGCACCCGCTTGAGCTTCGAAACAGCCGTCAACCGTCTGGGTGGACGCGTGATTGGCTTCAGCGACGCGAAGACGAGTAGCCAATCGAAGGGCGAAACGCTGAAAGACACCATCATGATGGTGAGCAACTATGCCGATGTGATTGTGATGCGCCACTACTTGGAAGGCGCAGCCCGATATGCAAGCGAAATCTCGCCAGTGCCTATCGTGAATGCCGGCGACGGTGCCAACCAGCACCCATCACAGACGATGCTCGACCTCTACAGCATCTACAAAACACAAGGCACTCTCGAAAACCAAGTGATCACCATGGTGGGCGACCTCAAATACGGTCGCACAGTGCACTCTCTGCTTGAGGCTATGCGCTTCTGGAAGCCACGCTTCAACTTCGTGGCATGCGAGGAACTGAAAATGCCCGACAAATACAAGCGCTTCTGCGAGATGCACGGCATCGAATATCGCGAAACCACCGACTTCTCAGAGGAAGTAATCAATGAATCCGACATTCTCTACATGACGCGTGTGCAAGGCGAGCGCTTTTCCGATGTGCTGGAATACGAGCGCACAAAGAGCCTCTACACGCTCCACAACGATATGCTGAAAAACAGCAAGCCAAACTTGAAAGTGCTGCACCCACTCCCCCGCATCACCGAAATCAGCCAAGATGTGGACGACAACCCTAAAGCCTACTTCTTCCAGCAGGCGAAAAACGGTCTGTACGCACGCCAGGCTATCCTCTGCCGTGCATTAGGCATCGATTAATTTATCATACACTACATCAAAAACAACAACTGAAATCTCTCCAAACACTATGGTTAAAGATAAAAAAGAATTGGCAGTGGCAGCCCTCAAAAACGGCACCGTAATCGACCATATCCCCAGCGAATCGCTCTTTCAGGTGGTTGACCTGCTCGGACTGCAAAAACTGACCAGCAATGTGACTATCGGCTTCAACCTCAGCAGCTCGGAAATGGGCAAGAAGGGCATTATCAAGATTGCCGACATCGAATATCCTGAAGATATGCTCAACCGCATCGCCCTCATTGCCCCTACTGCGGTCATCAACATCATCAAGGACTACGACGTGGTGGAAAAGCGCAAAGTGTCGCTGCCCGACTCGCTCATCGACATTGTGAAGTGCCCAAATCCAAAGTGCATCAGCAACAATGAGCCAATGCGCACACGCTTCGACGTGGTGTCGCACAAGCCGCTGTCGCTCCGTTGCCACTTCTGCGAGTGCGTGGCATCAGCAGCCGAAATCACGCTGAAATAAGCACAACAAAAAGGTTTGCCATAACAAAAACATTTGCTATCTTTGTGCAAAATCAAATCGTAATAGCAAATGAAACAGAATTGGCGACCTGGCACAATGGTATATCCGCTCCCTGCGGTGCTGGTGACGTGTGGCAGTACGCCCGAAGAATACAACGTGTTTACTGCCGCATGGACAGGCACCATTTGCTCCGATCCAGCCATGTGCTACGTGTCGATTCGCCCAGAGCGTTTCAGCCACGCGATTGTGACACGCAACATGGAATTCACCATCAATCTCACCACCCGACATCTGGCTCGCGCCACCGATTGGTGCGGCGTGCGCTCCGGTCGCGACTACGACAAGTTCAAGGAAATGAACCTTACGCCACAGGCTGGCGTGAAGGTGGCGTCGCCATATTTGGAGGAAGTGCCTATGAGCATCGAGTGCAAGGTGCGTGAAATTGTGAAACTCGGCACCCACGACATGTTTATAGCCGAGGTGGTGAATGTGATAGCCGACGACAAGTATATCGACCCCGAAACAGGCGCTTTCAGCCTCGAAAAAGCCGACATCATGGCGTACTGCCACGGGCAATACTACACGCTGGGCGACCGTTTGGGCAAATTCGGCTGGAGTGTGCAGAAAAAGAAAAAAAGTATTAATCCCAATACATAACAAATTACACAATTAAGACTATGTACCAAGACAACGAAATCTTCAACATTATCGAGAAGGAAAATCAGCGCCAGCACAAAGGTATGGAACTGATTGCAAGTGAAAACTTCGTTAGCCCTCAAGTGATGAAAGCTATGGGCAGTTGCCTCACCAACAAGTATGCCGAAGGCTATCCTGGCCATCGCTATTACGGCGGTTGCCAATGCGTTGACGAGAGCGAAAACATCGCTATCGAGCGCATCAAAAAACTGTTCGGTGCTGAATATGCCAATGTGCAGCCTCACTCTGGCGCACAGGCCAATATGGCAGTGTTCTTGGCTTGCCTGAAACCTGGCGACAAGTTTATGGGCCTCAACCTCGCAATGGGCGGACACCTCTCTCATGGTAGCCCAGTGAATTTCTCTGGTATGATGTTCCACGACTGCGAATATGATGTGAAAGAAAGCGACGGTCTCGTTGACTATGATATGATGGAAGAAGTGGCTCTGCGCGAACAGCCAAAACTCATCATCGGTGGTGCCAGTGCATATAGCCGCGACTGGGATTACGCCCGTATGCGTGCCATCGCCGATAAGGTGGGAGCATTGCTGATGATCGACATGGCTCACCCTGCAGGTCTGATTGCTGCCGGATTGCTCAACAATCCTTTGGAATATGCCCACATCGTTACTTCTACCACCCACAAGACTCTCCGTGGTCCACGCGGCGGTATCATTTTGCTGGGCAAGGACTTCGACAACCCATGGGGCAAGACCACCAAGAAGGGCGTGATTCGCAAGATGTCGTCGCTGCTCGATTCTGCCGTATTCCCTGGCGTGCAAGGCGGTCCATTGGAACACGTTATCGCTGCTAAGGCTGTGGCATTCGGCGAAGCTCTCCAACCTGAATTTAAGGTTTATGCACAGCAGGTGAAGAAGAATGCCGCTGTTATGGCACAGGCATTTGTGGACAAGGGCTACAAAATTTGCTCTGGCGGCACCGAAAACCACTGTATGCTTATCGACCTCCGCACCAAGTTCCCCGAACTCACTGGTAAAGTGGCAGAAAACGCTCTCGTGGCTGCCGATATCACTGTTAACAAAAACATGGTGCCATACGACACCCGCAGCGCGTTCCAGACTTCAGGTCTGCGCGTAGGCACTCCAGCCATGACCACTCGTGGTGCCAAGGAAGAATTGATGCCAGAAATCGTTGAGCTCATCGACACCGTGCTCAAGAATCCTGAAAGCGAAGCCAACATCGCCACCGTGCGCGAGAAGGTGAACGCCATCATGAAGGATTACCCAATCTTCGCTTGGTAAAATATCAAAATTTGAATATATAAAAGAAAAAATAAGAGAAAATGAAATGCAGTGCTATAGCACCTAATTTCATTTTCGCTTCTAATCCAAATCTCCTGATCATGTCGAAATTGGAATTCATTACCGAAGGTATGTTATTCAAAATTAGGCAACATCAACAAGAGCTGCCCGAAGCACTACGCCGGGCAGCTCTTGCTGATTATAGGGAGGGCGTGTTCTCTATCACCATCAACACACGGGACCGCCGCCCTTTGCTTGGTTTCATTCGCAATGGTGAATTCTATCCCTCAAAAGTGGGGCAAGCCGTGGCAGAGTGCTGGCGGAAAATTCCCGAATATTATCCTCAAGCCGAACTCATCATCCATCAGGTGATGCCGGAGCATTTTCACGGTCTATTGAGACTGAACCCCAAAAATCCAAATGCCCGAATCGTGGGCAAATCGCCAGCCCACTTGGGGAGAATAGTGGGTGGCTTTATGATTGGCAGCACCCACGCCTACTGGAATGTGCTGGGCATCGACTGGAAGGCATACACATGGAGCAAAGCCCAGCGCAAGGAACCTTTCCACCTCGGCGTTGAGCACAAGGAAAGCACCCAAGGTTCTGCCCTATTCGAGCGAGGCTACAACGATGTGGTGCCCATCAGCGACGAGCAAATCGACACCAAAATCCGATACATCGCCACTAACGTGGAACGCCGACAGATGAAGCGCGACAACAGCGATTTCTTCGCAATCACACGCAATGCGAAAAGCGCAAACTGGACTGTGGAGCGCATCAAGCAGGGATTGCTTGCCGACCGCTTTATCGGCAAAGACGCAGCGAGCGTGGCGCAAGCATGGCAGAAAATCGCACCCATGCTCAACCTCTCCGACCGAGGTACACCCACCATCGACTGGCTGGGCAACAAATCGCTACTGACAGCCACTACCAAGGTGTCGGTCATCTGCCACAGAGCCGACGTCCATCTTTTTGAACAGCAAAAAGCCAAAACCATCGAAGCAGCAAAAAATGGTGCGATTGTGGTGAGCGCGTGCATCAATCCCAAAGAGCGAGAAATCGTGAAAGCACTGCAAGCGGAACTGCTTCCCGTCATCAAAGTGGCAGACAATGGATTCGACACCCTCTACAAGCCATCTGGCAAAGCATTTTACACTTGCGCTGAAGGTGCGCTAACCGAAATCACCCCATGGAAGCACCGCACCGTGAGCAAAGACGATGAGCAGACACTTAGCCGTGAAATGTGCCTCACCGCCAACGAACTGGTGCGCATCGTGGCACAATGCCCCGACACTTGGTGGAAATAAAAATCGGCAGCCCCGATGACCGAAACTGCCGATTTCCTTATCTATTTATGCGAATATCTTTCTTAATGCTTGCTTTCGCTCCATGCTGGGATAGCGAAGCGTTCGCCTGTTTGCTCAATCAGGAATTTGGTGGTCTTTTCACCGTAGCCTGGGCGCGTGAATTCGGTTTGGAAACCGCCTTTCTTGAACTGGTATTTGCCGTCTTTCTCGGTTTTGCACAAGCCATCGTTGAATTTCACAATCAGCTTAGTGGCAAGGTTTCGCCATGCGCTGAGCATCTGTGCGCCCTTCTCGTTGCTGTAAGCGGTAAGGAATGCCACAGCCTGATAAGGATTTGCGCTTTGCAGTGCCAAAGCCTCTGCCTCAATCTTTGGTTGATTGGTGAGATAGTCGGTCTGGAGCGAATCGCGAACGGCTGCCAAAGTAGGCATCATCATGCTGTAGCGTGGATACACCATATTGCTCACCCAGTTGCACACCCAGAAAGCGTTGTCCATTGAGAAGGTGACTGCATCGCAGCCTTCTTCCTTGTAGCACGCTGGCACATCGGTGTTACAGCAATACACAGGGGTGAAAGGCACCATATTGCTGTCGTCGTTGGCAAACCAAAGCACACCACCCACTTCACGAGGCATGTGGGCACGCATCTGACCAATCCACACAAAAGCGCTCTGCTGGGTGGAAATGGGTCGCTCATTGAAGTATTTCTTTCCATTATATTCATACGAGAGAGGTGTGGGGCGATATGGCGCTTCGTAGATACCCTGACCAGGATCGTTGTCGAGAGCCATAGGAGTGCCCTCGTAGTGGTCGCGGAGCACATTAAGCACATCTTGCACACTCAATTTCTTGTTGGGCACCACCCACAGTGGCATTGGCTCGGCATCGGGATTTTCGCCCATGGCATACGAGAGATATTTGTCGAAGCCGTCGGCAAAGTGATTGAAGAAGCTCCACACACGAGCCTCACAGTAGCGCAACTTGCCAAAATCAACTGGGCTGTAAGCCTTTGAGAAACTGAAATCGGCATCTTTGCCAGTGTACCAGCCTTTTTCGCGCGCAAACTTGATGCAATTCTTCGAGAACATCACGTTCTTCTTGTCTTTTTGGTCGAATTTATGGATGCGTGTGTGATTGGCGTGTGCGCTGATGGCATTGTCGGGAATACGCACAGCCACCCATGCCACAGCTTTGCTGCCAATGCCGCAGCCCACCATTTCCATAATCCAAGCCTCGTTGGGGTCGCAGATGGTAAACGATTCGCCACTGCTGTTGAATCCGTAGGTCTCGGCAATGGAGGTCATCACACTGATGGCTTCGCGAGCCGTTTTTGAGCGTTGCAGAGCCACATTCATCAGCGAACCATAGTCCATGATGCCAGTGGTGTCGATGAGCTCGGAGCGGCCACCGAAAGTGGTTTCGCCGATAGTCACCTGCCACTCATTCATATTGCCCACCACATTGTAGGTGATAGGCACTTCAGGAATCTCGCCATGATACACACGGGTGTCGCGGTCGTAAATTTTCAGCATCTCCCCTTTCTCATGCTTCGCAGCAGGGAAATGATACATCGGGTGGAAAGTGCCATACGAGTCGCAACTGTAAGTACACATCACCGATCCATCTACACTCGCATCTTTACCCACAATCACACTTGTGCAAGCCACACTCTGGGCAGCGACAGCCATCACCGCCACAAAAAAAGCAATTAACCTTTTTCTCATATCTTACATATTTTTAGTAATCAATCACTACTCCCTACAAAAATACAACAAAAAAACCTATCCCCAAACCTTATCAGATAAGAGATTACACCAAAATGCAAGAATTATCATTTCCATCTCCATATTCACATCCCCACAAAGAAAAGAAAGTGCTGAATTTCTGATGCGAAATTCAGCACTTGTTATTTATAGAATAAGAAATCTAATTTCTAATCTCTCTAACTTCTAATCTCTAACTTCTAATTTCTTAAAAATTATTTCAGGCCGCGGAGACGGAGAAGTGCGTCGGCGTTTGGTTCGTGGCCACGGAACTTCTTGTAGAGAGTCATAGCGTCTTCGGTGTCGCCAGGAGCAAGAATGTAGTTCTTGTAGTCGGTAGCGGTCTTGATGTTGAGCGGACCTTCTTCCTCGAAGCGGTTCCAAGCGTCGGCTTCAAGCACCTGTGCCCAAAGGTAGGTGTAGTAGCCACAAGCATATTCGTCGCTGCCGAAGATGTGTTTGAAGTAAGGGCTGCGGTAACGATATTCAATGATAGAAGGCTTGCCGAGATTGCGTGACACATAGTTTTCAAAGCCCTTCACGTCGATGTTGTCGCACCAGTCAATCTTGTGCCATTCGATGTCGAGCAATGCAGCGCCCACCAATTCGGTGGTGATGAAGCCCTGGTTGAATTTGCTTGACTCATTCAGTTTGTCAACCAATTCCTGTGGAATCACCTCGCCAGTCTTGTAGTGCTTAGCAAAGTTTTTCAGCACTTCAGGCACAAGTGCCCAGTGTTCGTTGAGCTGTGATGGGAGTTCCACAAAGTCGCGGTCGATGTTGGTGCCTTCAAGTCCCTTGTAAGGAGCCACGGTGAGCATACCGTTGAGGGCGTGACCAAATTCGTGGAAAGCGGTCTGTACCTCGTCGAGAGTGAGGAGCGAAGGGATGTCTTTGGTTGGAGCGGTGAAGCTGCACACATTATAAACAATTGGGCGTTCGCTTTTGCCACCGAAATCGTAAGCCTGGTTCATTTCCATCATCCAAGCACCTTGAGCCTTCACTGGGCGTGGGTAGTAGTCGGTCATAAACACAGCCACATGCTTGCCCTTTGCGTCTTTCACGTCGTAAACGGTAACTTCAGGGTTGTATTTTGGAGCCTTTGGCATCTTGGTGAAGGTGAGGCCGTAGAGCTTGTTAGCCAAGAAGAACAAACCATTTTCCACCACGTTTTCGAGCTTGAAATATGGGCGGACATCGTCTTCGCTGAAGTTGTACTTTTCTGCTTTCACCTTTTCAGCGAAGTAGTAGTAGTCCCATGCTTCAATCTTGTAGCCAGCACCGTGAGCGTCGGCATATTTCTGCATGTCAGCCACTTCCTCGTCCACTTTCTTCACAGCTGGCTTCCAGATGCTGAGCAAGAGGTTTTCGGCTGCATCTACGGTCTTAGCCATCACTGGGTCGATAGCATAATCGGCAAAGGTCTTGAAACCGAGCAATTTCGCCTTTTGCTGGCGGAGCTTGAGAATGGCGTTGATGTTCTTGCTGTTGTCAAACTCGTTGCCACGGTTAGCGGTTGCCAAGTAGGTTTTGTACATTTCTTCACGGAGTGAGCGGTCGTCGGCACTTGTGAGCACAGCCAAACGAGTGGAGGCCGATGGAGTGAACACCCACTTGCCAGCCATACCCTTGTCGGCAGCCAACTTAGCAGCAGCGTCGATAGTGTTTTTGGGCAGACCAGAGAGGCGGTCGGCATTGTCAACCACCACGTAATTGTTGGCGATTTCGCTCATCACGTTGTTCACAAAGCTGAGTTGAAGCGCAGCCAAGCGAGTGTTGATGCTCTTGAGCGTGTCTTGGTCGGCAGCGCTGAGCAAAGCGCCGTTACGCACAAAGCGCTTGTAGTATTTCTCTGTGAGGCGGCGTTGCACTGGGGTCAGACCGAGTTGGTCGGCATTGTCGTGCACTGCCTTGATGCGATTGAAGAGTGCGAGATTCATATACACCTCGTCGCTGTGGGCTGTAATCATAGGCGATAGTTTCTCTGCCAATGCCTGCATTTCTGGGGTGGCGTCGCTTTCGTTGAGAGCCATAAACACATAGTTCACTTTGCTGAACACTTCGCCGCTCATGTCGAGAGCGAGCACAGTGTTGTCGAAATCGGCACGCGAACGCTGCTTCACAATAGCATCAATCTCTGCGTTGTGTTGCTTGATGCCTTCTTCCAGAGCTGGAATGTAGTGCTCGATTTTGATTTTTTCAAACGGAGGAATCCCATACTGAGTGGTGTAGGGAGCCAAGAATGGATTTTCCTGTTTCACTGCTTTCTTTTTTGCAGCTGCGGCTGGCATACATAAGCAGCCCACAGCAATCATTGATAAAATAAACTTGTTCATCATCATAATGAATTTGGTGAATATGTTTAGGAATTGTTGGTATCACCTATAATCGGGCGTGCGCTATCGCTTCCACACGAAGGTGGTGACGAGTGGATAGTGGTCGCTCGACCCCTCTTTGTGGCGATGCATCTCCACAGCCTCCATGTCGCCACGATACAGCACATGGTCAATCTTGAAGAAAAGCCTGTCGTTGTGATAAGTGGCTGTGGGGCCGAATCCACATTTCACCCAAGCGTCGGTCATATCGTTGCCCATGATTTTCCGATAGGCATACGACATGGGCACATCGTTGAAGTCGCCGCACACTATCACATTGGCGTCGCTTTGGTTAATCACCTGGCGGAGCAATGCAGCCTCTTGGGCGTGTTGGCGGAAGGCGTTGGTCAGCTTCGCGAAAATCGTCTTGCTGGCTTGTTTGGCTTCCGAGGGCTTATCCTTTGTTTTCAGTTTCGTTAAATCCACATAAAATTGCTTGTCGTCGTTCGACAGCTGTATGGAGTGGAGGTGCAGGTTGAAGAATCGCACCTTATGCCCCGGCACGAGCACGTCGAATGCGCGGGCGTAGAAGTGGTAGCCGTTCAAGAAGTTGTCGGGCGAGGCGAAACCATTCTTGATGGAATCGTCGATCACAGGCTGATAAGGGTGCTTGGAGAGTATCACCTGGTCGTGATATCCGTGGTCGCGATAAGGGTACACCTTCTTCAGCGAGTCCATAAATGGCAGGTCGTTGAAGTCGGCAGAGAGCGACGCCTCTTGCAGCAGCACCACATCGGCATCCTGCTTCAAAATGTAGCGAGCCGTGGCTTGTCCTGCCTTAAATTCCTTTTCTTTGTCGCCGTAATACGACACCTTGAAGTTCTCCACATTGAAGGTGAGCACCTTGAATTTGGTGGAGTCCTCTTTCGGGGTGTAGGTGTGGGGAAACATGTTGAGCGGTGCCACCACTCTCACCGATGGCCACGAGATGAGGATAGCCACCCACACGATGAGCGACACACGCCAACTGTGCACAATCAGCCACAACATTCCAATCATCACCTCCAGCGCAAGGAGGAATGGGAATGCGAGTACTGCCACAGGCGCAATGCGGCTGTCGGCAGGGTGGGTGGTACCAGAGTAGGCGGCATAAATCAGCACCACCGACAGCAATGCCGTGACTACGATTGCCGACACCTTTATTATGCGATACAAATATGACTTTTTATCGAAGTGCATCATCTTTTATATAATCACTTTTTACCAGAGGCTCTGAATAGTGTAGCCTTTTCCTCTTCGGTAAGGGCTCCATAACCAGAACGTTTAAGTTTGTCTAATATTACATCAATTTCTGCCTCAGTTGGCACATTTGATGAAGTTTTTTTCGTTTGCTTGCTTGAGGTGGCATTTTGCTGATAGTGGTATGTCTTTCCGCCTACGGGACCGCCCACGCCTTTTTTGTGAGGCGATTTGGTCAAGTTCACCATCTTGTCGATGATTCGGTTGAGCCAAGCGGTGATGTCGTGGCCTCGGCGCATCTGCCAACCATAGAGCACACCCACCAGACCTCCGCCCAAGTGAGCCAACTGCGCGCCCAACTGTCCGTCGCCTCCGCCAAGCACCATCAGCACCACCACGCCAATTGCCAGCCACTTCAGCGACACCTGGCCGAGAAAGAGCAAGCCTATGCGATAGTCGGGGGCAAACACAGCCATGGCGGTGACCAGTGCCAAAACAGCACCCGAAGCACCAATGAGCAAATCCACCTTGCCGGCAAACACAGGCAGCACGGCGTAGCCCAGCACATACACCAACGCCCCACCTAAGCCACCCAGCACATACAGTGCCACCAGCTGCTTGGAGTTGAAATACTCCAAAAACAACTTGCCGAGCCAATACAGCCACAGCATGTTGAACAGCACATGAAGCATATCGTAGTGGGCAAACATGTAGGTGAGCAGTGTCCATGGGCGGTGCAGAAGCGTAGTCAAATCCGACGGCACCACTATCCAATTGAGCATCGCGTTGCTGTTCACTCCTGCGAAATGGAGAATGATTGCCATAAGGCGTATCAGCAAAAACACGCCCACATTCAGCATCACCAGTCGTACAAGCGCATTGCTTGCCTTGTATTTGCTTTGTATTTCTTTAAATATAGTCATTTTTTCTGATTACGCCTGTGTGTTTCCAATAGAGAATCATGAGTATGCCAAACAGCATACCGCCGAGGTGAGCGAAGTGTGCCACGCCGCTCATCATTCCTTGGGTGCCGCACACCAGTTCAAACACGCCATAGCCTATCACCATCCACTTTGCCTTAATGGGGAATGGAAATGGAATGATAAACATTTTCAGGTTGGGGAACGACATGCCGAATGCCAGCAGCAAGCCAAACACGGCACCGGAAGCACCCACAGTAAGGTAGCGTAAGTTGAGGAAGTCGGCAAGGTCGCCAATCTGACCGGCGTTGATGGCATTCTGAGCCTCTGCCGCACTCACGCCCAATGCGCTTGCCACATCACCCACCCAAGTGAGTTGCCATACAAGTTCTTGCACAATGCCTGCGCCCACGCCACACACAAGGTAGTAAACGAGGTAACGCTTCGCACCAAGCATTCGCTCAAGCAGCGCACCAAACATGTAGAGGTTAAACATGTTGCAGAACAAGTGGAGCAAGCCACCCTGCACGCTGGAGAAGTCGTGCATAAACATATAGGTGACAATCTGCCAAGGCATAAAGTCGCCTGCTTGCCAAAAATGCAGCGCAAACCATTTGTCAAGATGCACGCCACGGGTTTGAAGCGCCATGGTGGCAATCCACATCAGCACATTAATAATCAGTAAATTCTTAGTGATATCAGGTATCGACCCTAAAAACGATCCGCCTCTTGATGAATTATAACTCATAATTGATAAATGTTGCTCATTTTAAAAATGTAAAACAAATGGCAAACCCTTTTCTCATACAATCGCCCAAAAGTTTGCCTTAATATATATAAGATACAAAATTAAAGAAAATAGTGCAATCTCTGTGCCAACAATGCCCAAAACCACTCTATTTTTACAATTTTTTGCGATATTTTTGTTTCATATAATTGAATCATTTAATTTTGTGACCATACACATTACAATTATAATTTTTTACAGTCAATGAACAAAATTGAATTAATCAATGGCGTGGCCATTGAAGCCGGCATCAGCAAGGCACAGGCAAAAGCGGCGGTCGATGCCGCTATCAAGGTAATGACCACCGCTCTCGTGAAAGGCGACAAAATAGCACTCGTGGGATTTGGCACACTCGCTGTGCAAGAAAAGGCGGAGCGCAAAGGCGTGAACCCTTCCACCGGCGCACCCATCACCATTCCAGCAAAAAAAGTGGTGAAATTCAAGCCCAGCGCCGAACTCGCCGAAAAAGTGAAACAATAATCTCCCCCATCTTATTTTTCGTATGACTCGCCTATTTCTATCTTTATGGTGCGCAATCTTTGCGTTCTGCCCTCTGATGCAAGCAGGGCTACCCTCTGGTGACGGGTGGAAACTCCACTGCCACGACTTCAATGCCGCCTACACTGGTGCCCCCGTTGCCAACGGCACCATCGGCATCCTTCCGTGGAAAGAGCCTTTCAGCGTGAAGCACCTGATTCTAAATCACATATTTGAATACAGCGAAAAGAAAGGTGTGAACCGTGTGATTGCCGGCATCAACCCGATGGGGATGACCATGATGGTCGACGACCAGCAAGTGACCAGCTCCAACATAGCGAAATGGAACCAGGAAATTGACATGCGCCACGCTCGGCACAACTCCCAATTTCTGGCGTGTGGAAAGGTTGATGTGCGCTACACGATAGTGGCATTGCGTAACATGCCTTACGCCGCCATGATGCGTATCACAGTGAAAGCGCGCCAAGATGCCTCTGTGGCATTGACCAACACGATGAACATCCCTTCCGACGACTATCGCGACGGCAGCAAATGCACCGCCTACAAATTGCGCATAGAAAATGGCTTCAAACCAGCCTTGAAGGCTTGTGCCGAAACTTCGCATGGCCGCTATAAAGCCGTGGCTGAAGCACTATTCGTGCCTGAAAAAGGTGTATGGGCAGTGCTGCCTCCCACTGGCGGAACTGCACAGACGGCAACTATCCAATTACAGAAAGGCGAGGAAGCCACCATTTCGCTCGCCACAAGCGTGTGCACCACGCGCGATTTCACCGACCCTTGGAGCGAGGTGGAGCGTGAGGTAATCTACATCTTGAAGCAAAAGCCCACCGAGGTGCTGGCTGCCCACGACCGCTGTTGGGACAAACTATGGCGTGGCAACATCACCATTGAGGGCGACGACGAGGCACAGCGTGTGGTGCGTTTTGCCCTCTATAACCTCTACAGTTTCTGCCGCCGTGGCACAGGGTTGAGCATTTCGCCTATGGGACTTTCGTCAAAAGGCTACAATGGTCATATTTTCTGGGATAGCGAAACGTGGATGATGCCGCCTATGCTTGTCATGAACCCCGACATAGCGCGATGCATGATCGACTACCGCACCGACCGACTTGATGCCGCTCGCCAACGTGCAGCCACCATTGGTTACGACGGTGCCATGTATCCTTGGGAAAGCGACGACATGGGACAAGAGTCCACGCCATCGTGGGCGCTGACTGGTCCACTTGAGCACCACATCAGTGCCGACATTGCCATCGCCGCATGGAACTATTATCGCATGAGTGGCGATGACAAATGGCTTCGCGAAAAGGGCTACCCGATGATGAAAGCCATTGCGGAATTTTGGGAGAGCAGAGTGACCGAGAACGCCGACGGCAGTTATTCCATCAAGAATGTGGTGGGTGCCGACGAATACGCCACCGGTGTCGACGACAATGCTTTCACCAACGGTGCCACCATCGTGGCGTTGCGAAGCACCGTGAAAGCAGCCATCGCTGTGGGCGAAGAGGCACCAGCCCTTTGGAGCAAGATTGCCGACAGGCTGCGCATTCCGAAGATGAACAATGGCGTGACCGCCGACTACGAGGGCTACCAGGGGCAAATGATTAAGCAAACCGATGCCAACCTGCTTGCCTATCCTTTGGGACTCATCTCCGACGAGAAGCAAATACGCGCCGATATGCTCTACTACGAAGACAAACTCGACAAGAAAAACGGCCCTGCCATGGCACACAGCATCTTTGCCACACTCTATGCACGCATTGGCGACCGCGATCGTGCCACCGAGGCTTTCAGAATGAGTTATCGCCCCAATATGCGGCCTCCATTTGGCGTGTTTGCCGAAACTGCCACCTCCAGCAATCCCTACTTTGCCACAGGGGCAGGCGGCATGCTTCAAGCAGTGATTTACGGCTTCGCAGGCCTCGACATCACCGACCAAGGCATAGCGCAGGTGCACAAACCCTTGCTCCCCAATGGTTGGAAATCACTGGTCATCACCACGCCCGACGGTGCCACCTACAAAGTGGAAAAATAAAAAAACAAGCGAAAATCGTGCAAAAAGCCGCCGAAACAGCATCTATTTCGTTGTAAATGTGAAAAATAATTGCTATCTTTGCACGATTTTTACACAGATAATAAAAAAATATGTTTACACCTACTAAAAAAACCATCGTATTGGGTGACGGACGTGAGATCACCCTTGAAACAGGAAAGCTTGCAAAGCAAGCCGATGGAGCGGTTGAACTGCGCATGGGCAACACTATGCTCCTTGCGACAGTAGTTTCGGCTAAAGAAGCCGAAGAAGGCGCAGATTTCATGCCCCTTCAAGTTGAATACAAAGAGAAGTACTCGGCTGTAGGCCGTTACCCTGGTGGCTTCACTAAGCGTGAAGGTCGCCCCTCTGACTACGAAATCCTTACTGCACGATTGGTTGACCGTGTGTTGCGTCCTCTTTTCCCAAGCAACTACCACGCCAACACTATCGTTACCGTAACTCTCTTCTCAAGCGACGGTCAGGACCAACCTGATGCACTCGCAGGCCTCGCAGCTTCTGCAGCTATCGCAGTGAGCGACGTGCCTTTTGAAGAACCTATTGCCGAAGTGCGCGTAGCTCGCATCAACGGAGAATTCGTCATCGACCCAACCTTCGAACAGCTGAAGAACGCAGACATGGAACTGATGGTAGGTGCAACTTATGACAATATTATGATGGTTGAAGGTGAAATGGACGAAGTAAGCGAAGACGACCTCATTGCAGCCCTCAAGGCAGCACACGACGCTATCAAGCCTATGTGTGTGGCTCAAAAGGAACTTGCAGAGCAAATTGGCGTCGTTAAGCGCGAATACTGCCACGAAACCGACGACGAAGAACTTCACGAACGTATGCGTGCCGAGGTTTATCCTAAGTGCTACGCAGTGGCTAAGGCTGGCTGCGCCGACAAGCAATGGCGCAACGAATCCTTCCAAAAAGCTTTCGATGAATTTGTAGAAACCATTCCAGAGGAAGAACGCGAAGAAAAGGCAATGATGGTGAAGCGCTACTTCGACGAAATCCAACGCGACGCCGTTCGCCGTTGCATTCTCGACGAAGGCTTGCGTCTCGATGGCCGTAAGACCACCGAAATCCGCCCAATCACTTGCTGGCCCGACTACCTGCCAGGCCCTCACGGATCTGCAGTGTTCACCCGTGGCGAAACTCAAGCTCTCGCTACTTGCACACTCGGCACCAAGCTCGACGAAAAACTCGTTGACGACGTGCTCTACCGTGGCAACGAACGCTTCCTCCTCCACTATAACTTCCCTGGCTTCTCTACTGGCGAAGCCAAGGCCGGACGCGGCATCAGCCGTCGTGAAATCGGTCACGGCAACTTGGCACACCGCGCCCTCAAGCGTATGATTCCAGAAGACCTCCCCTACACCGTGCGTATCGTGAGCGACATTCTCGAATCTAACGGTTCTTCTTCTATGGCTACCGTTTGCGCAGGCTGCATGGCTCTGCTCGACGCTGGTGTGAAGATGAAGAAGCCTGTGGCTGGTATCGCTATGGGTCTGATTACCGACGAAGGCAACGTGAAGCACGCAGTGCTCAGCGATATTCTTGGCGACGAAGACCACTTGGGCGATATGGACTTCAAGGTGACTGGTACCGCTGACGGTATCACCGCTACCCAAATGGACATCAAGTGCGACGGTCTGCCATACGAAATCCTCGAACAGGCTCTCCGCCAAGCTAAGGAAGGACGCTTGCACATCCTCAAGCTCATCAACGAAGCTATCCCTGCTCCACGCGAAGACTACAAGCCACACGTTCCACGCATCGTTCACATGACAGTTGACAAGGAATTCATTGGCGCTATCATCGGTAAGGGTGGCGAAGTAATCCAAGCTATCCAAGAAGAAACTGGTGCAACAGTTACCATCGACGAAATCGACGGCAAGGGAGAAATCGACATCTGCGCTCCTGAAAAGGATAAAATCGATGCAGCTATCGCTCGCATCAAGGCTATCGTTGCAGTTCCTGAAGTTGACAAGGTTTACACCGGCAAGGTTCGCAGCATTCTCGAATTCGGTGCATTCGTTGAATTTATGCCAGGTCGCGACGGTCTGCTCCACATCAGCGAAATCAGCTGGAACCGCCTCGAAAGCATGGAAGCAAGTGGCTTGAAGGAAGGCGACGAAGTGCAAGTGAAACTCATCGAAATCGACAAGAAGACCGGCAAGTTCCGCCTCAGTATGCGTGCGATCCAGGAAAAACCTGAAGGCTACGTAGAAGAAAAGAAGGAACGCCGTCCACGCCCACAAGGCGACCGTGGTCCACGCCGCGAAGGCGGTAACGGTCATGGCCCACGCCGCGAAGGTGGCAACAACCGTGGTCCACGCCGTGGCTAATCCCCACTTCCGCAAAGCAAAATACACAAAACCTCTATAATCAAAAAAAATGGGAGCCCCACCAAAGGCCCCCATTTTTTGTTTTATGCCATAATCCAATCCATCATTTGCTCAATGCAAAAAGCAATTTTATGGTAATTTTGCTCAATGCATTGAGCATTTTTCACCAAAATTTGCTCAATGCAAAAAGCATTTTCACCCATCAATCAATAAAAGCAACGATTTCACCCAAACGTAGGGACATGCCTTCGGCATGTTTCCAATGCGATGACACATAGCCAATTGCATCGAAATATAGAACAAAAAATATCGAAGGAGAATTTTCAAAGCCGTTGTAAACGGTGTGTACCCTGCTATCACCAAGCAAGGACACTTGCATGGTGTTCCGCATCATTCGGCATCTCCGATGCCTACCCCGTCTTTAATTTCAGTTTACCCCATGGTTTTTCCACAGAACCGTTATGAATCCTATACAGAGGCATAGCGGTGGGTGGGATTTTTGGCGAGAGGGGGATAAAAAAAGGAAATGATATACAAGTTGTCCCTGTGATTATTTAGTAATGATTGAAA
>OLSD01000939.1_pt1 | contig 26616 bp, 19 predicted proteins | sample 1672211 | NCBI WGS metagenome assembly OLSD01 (sample SAMEA3136659, study PRJEB25190) | human gut metagenome | reverse complement strand
CACGGCAGATGCAGGAAAGCGCAGCCGAAAAGATGGGCAATTTCATGGCGCAGGTCATGTGAACACGCAGCCGAAAAACAAAGAGCGGCGGAGAGGATAAGACAAACATCCTCTCCGCCGCTCTTTGGACATTTCGCCGTGTGGGTCACGGTGTGGGTCAGGCGGTTTCGACGCCTAAAAAACCGAACAAATAAAAGAGAAAACCGGCGAAAATCTCTCGATTTTCACCGGTTTGGTGGAGCTAGTGGCCGGACTTGAACCGGCGACCTGCTGATTACGAAAAGTAGAAAAGCTATAAAAAGAACGGTTTCCAGACGTTTTCAACACTTTCTGCTCGGAAATCAATGCTCTTTGCCCCGCTTGTCTCCGCTGCTTCCGTCCGCTCTTTTCGCCGTGTGGGTCAGCGTGTGGGTCAAGGCCAAAACAGCCCACGCAAAAACTGCGCCGCAGTAATCAAAGAATAGCGGAATTAAAGCAAGTGCATTTCAAATTGTGATTCTTCCTGCGGCAGTTCATCTCCAAACACAGGAGCATCCAACGTTTTCATACAAAGTGTTTCAACTGCGTCCAAAACAGTATCCCAGGTAATCCCGGCAGCATAGTCGAAATCTGATTGATATTTCATCCATTGTGTGCGCATTGTGTCGCTCTGTCGGACTCCGCCAAGGATAGCGGCATATGTATGAAGCAGATCTTCGTGTCCGCGCTTTCGACAGGTTGCAAGTAACGCATGGCACAGTGCATCAGGTGTTACGACGAAATCCTCTCTTTGCAGGATATACACATCATAGAAATCACGCAGCCGTGTATTTGCTTCCCCGCGTGAAAGGATCGTTTCCAGCTTTTCAGCGAGAACTGTCTCAGGTGGATATGCCAACAAGGGGATTGTCCGGTTTTCAAACATCAACTGGTACGAAAACGATATTTCGCATGGGGTAATGACATCGCCGGTGGAAATATCGATCTTCAAGGGAATCCTCGTTTTGTCCAGATACGCATCAAGAGAGAGCCGCACACCCTGGTACTCCGACTCTTCCATAATTTCTTCTGTTTTCTTGATTGCAAAACTGATCTTGTCGTCAATTTCCACATCGGCGATCTGCCGGACGATCTGCTCGGCGCTTTCGCAATTCAAAGGGTAGTTGCGCAGGGTGGTATCAATGTCCATCGTTGCACGGCTGTCGATCCCGACCATTGCGGAAATCAACATACCACCCTTTAAAATAAAACAGTTTCTATACTTAGATGCAGAAAGCCGCTCCAAAAATCGCTCCATCGCATAGTTCCGGAGAAACAGCATGGATTTTGCGCTGTCTCCATGCGCACGGTTTCCAACCAGATCTTTCAATTGCTTAGATGTCTTGATCATTCAGAACAGCACCCCCATTTTCTCACGAAGCTTTTTCTCTACACGAAGCGCTGCTGCGTAACGAATCAGCTTCGCATAATTCTTATCCCTTCGTTTTGTGTACTCCCTGACTGCATAATTAAATGCAGACACATCCATCATTTCACTGCGACGAATCACGTCGCAGATCGTGCGTTCCAGGTCGTAGGCGTGAACTAGATGACCACCAAAAGAAGGGATCTCAATTAAACCAAGTGTGTACCACTCCGGTTTCACGTAGTAGACTTTCACGCCTTTCCGAGTCAGTCCGGTGCTGTTGTAACTCGCAGGAACGGTCACTGTCAAGGGAATCGGTTCATATTCGCTGAGATCGTGCAGATAAAGCGCCGCCTCGTGCGAAAAAACAGCGCGTGGAAACTGTGCCTGCAATAAGTACAGTTCGTCCGTCAGCATATCCGCAGACACATAGATGCCGTGTGCAACTTTTTCTAATTTCGCAGAATTGACGTAATCGTAAAACTGAGATTTTGTAATACCGCGAGCCAACGCATCTGACGTTCGCAGGATTCCGTTTTGCTCACGGAGCAAATCGTCGAGCATCTCAAAATACATAGCTGTCACCAACTTTCACGCTGATATTATAACCATAAATCAGCGTGAAAGTCAAACCGAGATTAAGTGCTTTTCGGAAAAAGGTGAACGGCGAAATGCGATTCCCGCACCGTCGCACCCGCGTCGGCGGTTTGTGCGGCTTTCGCGGCACAGCCGAGGCGCGTGCCAACCGGAAGCAAAAAAACCGGACGTTGCGCCAACGTGCGGGAGCGCTGCGGAAATGGCAAACGCAGAAGAAGGAGGGCTAGCAACCTCCCAGCAAATAAATTCCAAAACCAGTATAACTCGAAGTGCAGCTGAATGCAAGCTGCTGACTTGATGCCGCTGTCCGTTTGGACGGTGGCTATTTTTTGCCATCGAAAAAATTTTCAAAACAGGCTGTTCAAAACGCGGTTTTCTGTCGGATTAAATAGAAGGACTTTTTCGGAGGGACGCAAACAGGCAGCGCAGGCGCGGAAATGTAAATGATCTGTGAATTTTCTCGAAAGGGCTTCTAAAAACCGCGTTCCCGTGGCCTATGCAGTGAGGGGATTTTTTGAGGGGACACCGCTCAAAACGCAAAAATCTGTCGGATCAAATAGAGGGCATTATTGCTGGGCGTAAAATATCTTCCCATCTGAATAAAAAAGTTTGCGGAGGAGAGTATCAAAAACGACTTTTTGTGTCGGATTAAATAGGGGGTGCTTTTCAGAAAGACGAAATCAATCGCAAATAGTAATTACAAACAAAGGAGGACAATATGAAAGAATCAAACTACAAAAGCTACGATGAACTGCCACTGTTCCTAAATGCGGCAACGGTGGCAAAGGTACTGGGCATCGCGCCGTCTAGCAGCTACGAGCTGATGCACGAAAAGGACTTTCCCGCGCTGCGAATCGGTAATCGGATCGTCGTTCCGAAAGAAGCGTTCATCCGCTGGGTAGAGCAGCACACGGGAGCAGATGAATGAAGCACAGTCTCTGGCCGACGCGAGATCCTGCTCGGAACTACTTCCCACTACCGAAAGAAATTTTCTCGTTGGGTTTGAGCGCAGCAGAGATCGCAATCTACGCCTACCTGCTGTTCTGCGAGGATCGCCAGACATTCCAATGCTGGCCGAGTTACCGGAAGATCGGTGAAGCAGTTGGACTGAGTCCGAACACGATTCGCAAACACATCCGGTCGCTCGAAGAACGCGGTCTGCTCGTCACAGAACCGACGATGGTTACGACGAAGGATGGCTACAAACGCAATGGCAACCTGCTGTTCACAATCCGACCGATTCAAGCGGCGCTCCAGCAGGACTATGACCGACAGATGCAGAAGCTTACCGAGGACGCAACAAGGAGGAAATATGCCGATTTTATTGAAAACACGGGTTGAACGCACAGCCAAAACGCCAGTCACAGCCCGTCGCGCCCGTGTCGACGGTTTGTGCGGCTTTCGCTGCCCAGCCGAGCGCGTACTCGCCCAGCACCAGAAAACCGGACGTTGCGCCAACGTGCGGGATCGTTGCGAAAGCGGCAAGCGCAGAAGAAGATCGCCTGCGGGCGGTTTCCGGCGGAGGGAAAAGCCGCAAGCGGCAAGGCAGGACAAAGCCGCGGGGTCGTGCGCGCCCCGCGGCGGTCACATCTGCCCGCGGTGCGGGCAGTTTCGGAGATTTACGAGGGCGTTCCAAAAGCCGCGAAAAACAGCTGGAGGGCGTTGCAGTACGAAAAAAGTCCGTTGTTTCAAGGAAAACAGCGGGGTTCCAACGAAATTTACGAGGTGAACACAGAAAAATGGTCAAAGGAAAAACAAAATTCGCGCTCTGGATCACAACGGAGTGCAAGAAGCTTATTGACGCCTGTTATACGGACGATCAATGCCAGAGCCGCGGCGAGTACATTGAAAAAGCGATCTGGTTTTATTCTGGATTTTTATACGCGGAAAAAGCTGACCGTTATCTTCCAAAAGCCTTGCAGCAGATACTCGCCGGAACGCTGGATCGGTTTGCGGAGCGCATCGGGCGGCAGCTTTTCAAGCTGGCGGTTGAGCAGAATGTCAACAACCATATCCTCGCTTCGGATACGGACATTGACGCCCGGAGCTATCAGAAAATGCGCGGACTCAGTATGGATGAAGTCAAAAGAACGAACGGGAAAATCGATTTTGAGGACGCATTGTTGAGCGAAAGGAGCGTGTGAAAATGTCAAAGCTGATTCAAAAAGCTGGGTTTCTGAACACGAAACGTGCCGGACGCTACATGAATTATATCGCCACGCGCGACGGCGTGGAGCTTTTGGACGAAAACGCAGACAGCATTTATATGCGCTACATTGCTACGAGACCTCGCGCAGAAAAGCACGGCGAACACGGCCTGTTTGGAGCCGAGGATGCCGTTGATTTGGAAAAGGCGATGCAGGAACTTCAGGCACATGAGGGCAATGTCTGGACGATCATTTATTCCCTGCGACGCGAGGATGCTGCGCGGCTTGGCTACGATAACGCCGCAAGCTGGCGGGCGCTGCTGCGCTCCAAGCAGGCAGATTTCGCAGAAGCCATGCAGATTCCACCGTCGCAGCTTCGATGGTACGCGGCGTTTCACGACGAGGGCGATCACCCGCATATCCACATGATGCTCTGGTCAGATAACCCGAAATACGGCTTTCTGCGGAAAGAGAGGTTGCTGCATATGCAGTCGTCCTGACGAATGTAATTTATGCGGACGAGCTGAAGGAAGTTTACATCAAAAAAAATATTGCCTATAAAGACGTGACCGGAGCGGCGCGGGAAACTATGCGCAGAATTGTTGACCAGCTAGAGTCTGTTGAAAATCCGCCGGAGTCGATTCAGCAAAAACTGCTGGAACTTGCACTGGAATTGCGCATGGTCAACGGTAAAAAGCAGTATGGCTATCTCAAAAAGCCGCTGAAAGACAAAGTGGATTCTATTGTGGACGAACTCGAAAAGCTGCATGAGGTTGCTGCGTATTATGCCGTCTGGAACGACTTGCGCGATACGCTGGAGGGCTACTATAAAAATCGTCCCCGTCAGCACAATTCGCTATCCCAGCAAAAAGAGTTCCGTGCTATCAAGAACGCCATCATTCAGAAAGCGGAGCGTTTGCGGCAGCAGATGGAACAGAAATCTTCGCAGGATGAAGAACCTTCTACGGAGAAAACTTCTACGGAAGCTTCTGCAAATCCGACGCTTGCAGATGAAAATACTTCATCCGTAACTTCTCGCATTACGCAGCTTCCGAACGAATATCTTCTGAATTCAACCATCAGATTGTTCCACCAGATGGGACAAATCTTCCGCGACAATGCCGCGCCGCCCAGCAACCCAATGGGCATCCGCGTAGACTCCAAACGACGCAAAAAGCTCATGCAGAAGCGGCTGGCGATGGGGCATAAGCAGGATGACCATGAGCAGACGCAGGGCTATGAACAAAGTCTGTAACTCAAAAGGGCATACCTTGCATTGTAATCCATACAGAAAACCGAATATGAGACGGAAATAATTTCCGGGTCGCAGAAAAATCTGCGACCCGGAAGAAATAAATTCAATTCATGACATATGAAGCAATACCAGCAGAGTGATTATTGAACCGCAATACTGTCAATATTAAGCTTACCATTATTGCCATTATCATAGACTAAAACGACTGAATTTGTCCCTTTATAAAGTTCTAGTATTTTGCTGAACGATATTTCGCTCCACACATTCCAGTCAGCACTTGAAACAACTGGGAAATGCAACGTCTGCACAAATTTCCCATTCACATACAGATTCAGTGTCCGGCCACTTGCTTCGCCATTTGCGTAGCGGACAATGAGATCATAATATCCTGTCGCTTCACAATTCGCAGTAAATGATGCTTTTGCACCAGCAGTAGACCACGAATCTGTAAATCCGGTTCCGACATATCCACTATGATTGCAGTTGATTTGAACGCCGCCAGAAAGAACCGCGTTTTCTGCTTGCAGCCATGAAGCACTTTTTGGTACTAATGTTAAAGCATCAATATTGATATTCCCGCTATCTCCAGAATCATATTTCAGCATAACGGAGTTGCTTCCACACACGAGCGGCACCCGATAAGAAACCGTTCCCCAAGTATTCCAATCGGACATCGCTACAACGGGAAATATGACCTGCTGAAGTTTGTGCCCGTTCACATATAGGCTCAATGTTTTCTCATCTCGTTGTGCGTTGGCATAGCGGATCTGGAGCGTGTAATCGGTTTCGCGGCTTGATTCGATCTGAAGCGTGGCAGAGGCGCCAATTTGTGTCCACGTATCTGTGAAGCCGCGACCGTGATAACCTTGCTTATCTGTGTTGCATCGTGCGATGCGCAGTATGCCATCCTCGCACTCGAATGTTCGGCCTTTGCTGAAATCTACGGAGAAGTAATCTACGTTGACTTCACCGGTATCCTGTGCATCACGCGCAAGTACAACTGTATTTTTACCAGCATCAAGCGGAATATCAAATGCAAGCATTTCCCATTGACTCCAGTCGGCAGGCGCAACAACAGGCAGCGTAAGCTGACGCACATATGTACCGTTCACATAAAGACTTAAGGTTCGGCTATTAGCCTGACCATTAGCATACCGAAGCATGCCCTTATAAATTCCAGCGTCTTTGCTTGCCACGGAAAACGACAGCGATGCGCCTGTGGAAGAAAAGCCTCCGGCATATCCGATTCCGCTGAAGCCAGTATGTTCGTACTCAATTGGGAGTGAGATGGAACGGTCTGCATACTCCGCTTCATAGACGGAACCAACCGCTTCAACCTGTCCTGCATATCTGTCGCGTGCAGGCCTGCTCTGCACAGCAGAGGTTGAAACCTGATTGAACTGATATGCGAATCGGCCGTCCGGTGCAGTGTCGCCAATATTATAGAACTCCATAATATTACCGCTTTCACCGAAATTGTCAGCCCACTTGAAACGGAAGTGCAGTTCTGCATTGTCCAGTCCTACAGCGCTTCTGGGGATGGCAAGCTGAAGTTCATTTCCGCTTGCATTGAACGGGATAGCTTCAACATCCTCCCACTTCCACGCATTACCGACATTCTTTTGGAGAATGCCCACACTGTCGCTGGATAGTCTCCGATTTAATACGTAGTCATACCCATTCCATCCGGTCTTCGCGTTTTGATCTGCGTCAATAAAGAGCGTCATCCAGTTTTCGGAAGCTGGCGTGGTCAAATTATCTACAGTTTTTACATAAAAGTAAAGATTCTCGGCATCGTAAGCCACTTTAAGGGTGTCAAAGTCATTTCGGCCAGATTGATTTACAAGCGTTGTATAGCCGGCATAGGCAAGCTCATTGCGGTGTGTGACATCGCCTACACTGTCATAAAAAGCAGGTTCAACCGTATCCCACTGTGCAAAACTTTCGTTTATGCTGATCGTATGACTTCCATTGGCAGCACCAACTGCCCGCGCCCCCTTGAACAGGCGGATGTAGTGCGCCAGCTTCATATATGCCTCATCACCAAGAAAGCCATCCGACGGTTCAATATCACGGCTGAATTCCGGATTGTATTCATCAACGAAATAATAGTCATTGGCAGAGAGTTTTCTTCCCAGAAAATCCTGCCCCTCAGCTGCGTAATAGTTGGAAGCGACCCATTCGTTCCATGCCGTTACAAAGATAAATTCTGGATCAAGTGAAAGTGCATGCTCCCACTGCTCACGAAAGTTTATCAGTTCAAGCGTGGTTTCCTCCGATACATTTGCAGGCTCTACGCCGCCCGAATAACTCTTGCCTTTGTTTGTAGTTGCATGTTGCGCCAAACATACACTGGTTGCTTCCGGTTTGTCAGCAGATTCGTTCCAGCCATAGCCTTGCGGCGTATTGTCCAGCCATGGGAATTGATTTTCACCGCTCTGCCACGCCCAGGACCGACGGAATGTAAAGACATTGCGGTATTGCGCGGAAAGCTGTGTGCTGTTTCCCAACATAAGCGGCTTCCCATCCCACATAAACCAAAGTTCTCTGTATTTTCCGGTAGAATAGAGGTTCTTGTAAAGATATGCGGCCAATTTGTTGGTTCCATCTGTCCCATCGCCTGTATGGAATGCAAACTGCGGTGTATTGAGGCCTTCTTCGCGCATTTGATAAAGTGTATCTACAATTGCCATCCAATATGGAGCAAATGGGAAGCCCGCATTTGACGTATCGAAAATAATTACATCAACGCCTGCATTGTATAATAGTTGCGCATGCCGCCGAATGACATAGGTGTCTATATTTCTGTAGTAATCAAAAATCGGTTTCCCCCAGAAATGGTCTGTATTGACAGGCCCATACGCAGGATCAAAATAATTTTCCTCCAGAAGCCTGGAATTATCATACACCTCGCCCTGCTTCCGCGTTAGAAACAGGTGATAGAAGATACCGACATATTTGTTGCTGCGCGGATTTCCTGCCAGTCTATTGTCTGCAACTGCTTCACCAAGCATATCCGTAGCGACCCATGTATCAGGTCGTGTATCGCGTCCCTGCCAATTGGCTGGAAGCGGTTCATAGCTGTATGTGGGGCGCACTGTTTCCTCGGGGACAGTATGCAGAAACGTAAAATAATTCAAAGAAGCTTTCGCAGGATTGTTTTCAAACTTCAGAAAGACGTCATGCACACCGGATGTCGGCGTAATTGGGCAGGACTGCGTTTCCCAGTCCTGCTGCTTCCCGGTTGATACAATGTGCAGGGTTCCAATTACGGGACCATTGATGCTGTCCAAAATGATTTTCAGATCGGCGTGATCCGAAAAATCCGCAACTCGTGCCGAAAAGCCATAGGCGGCATCCGATCCAAAATCGACGTTGGCATACTTGAAATATGTGTTTCTCTGCCAGTCAAATACATTCTTTCCACCGCCCGCATCCAAGCAGTTCTCAAGATAATGTGTGGAGCCAAGTCCCAACACAGAAGCGCAGGAAGCTTCAGAATAATTCTCCGCTTGAATCGTCTCATAAGCGTTTATGAACTGCGCAGCGGATACCGGAATCATCATGGATACGAGGAAAAGGCATACCAGGATAAGAGACAATGCTTTTTTCATTTTTATTCCTCCGATTGCTCATATAAGTAGTTTTTAGGTGAAATGACGGGCAAAGGGGATGGGTATCTGTGGAATACAAAGCTTGTACTCAAAAGGAAAGCACTGTAAAATATGGCCTGTGATCGGAAGCAATGACCGGCAGAATCTCCGCGCTCTGCACGGTCAGATCGCGGCTGAGGAACAGATAGTCAAGCTTTCTGTCCGGGCGGTCAGAGGGAAAGGTGGCGGTAGGGCCCTGAATCAGAGCGGCGGTATCGGTCATGCGGGCGCGGATGCCCTGCAGCAGCTCCGCATCCGGCGTCATATTGAAATCGCCCATTAGAATGCAGCGCTGATCTTCAATCTGCGCAAGGACAGTTTTCTGCGCAAGCGCCTGCTCGTCAGGGTTTAGACCGAAATGGGTCACACAGACAGTGAGCGGCTGCGGCGTCTGGATGACAGCCTTCAGCAGGCAGCGCGTCTCATAATACCCGTCATATCCGCGTGTCTCCGGATCCGGTACGAGAATCGTCTGCGCCGTCTCGATCGAGTAACGGGACAACAGCGCATTCCCGTAGGGATTGACGCCATCAAACGCGATCGCTTGTGCGAAATAGGCGTGAAATCCAAGCTTTTCGGCCAGAATCTCAGCCTGTGGCAGATAGTCTGCGTCTGCGCCCCTGCCGTTGACCTCGTTCAGCCCGACGATATCGGCCCCGGACTGCCGGATCACCTGCGCGAACAGATCAAAATCAATCTGCCGCGTCCGGTAATTCAGGCAATGCTGAATGTTGAAGCTCATGACCTTGATCTGCATGGTGATTGCCTCCATGATTATGTCCGCACGACCACTTCGTGTACCTGTCCGTCGTTCAGAACGGGCAGAAGATTATCTGCAAGGCGGTTCCCGTCGACTGTGACTTCTGGTTTCCCGCTTCCTGTGTTGTAAATATGAATGTGATACCGGCAGCCGCGGAACATGCGCGTCAGCGTCAGCTCCTTCCACGCATCGGGGATGCAGGGATGCACACGCAGACCGCCGTATTCCCGCCGCAGGCCGCAGACGCCCTCATAGAAGCCGCGCAGCGCCCATGCGGACGTGCCGGTAAACCAGCCGAACCAGATCCGCGTGAAGAACGACGGGTGCATGCACCAGCAGTTTACAAACAGATACGGCTCCGCACCGGTGATGGAGACGGGATTGTCTTTGCTGTCTGGGATCATCTTGTGGAGCGTGGAAAGCGCCTGCTCCGCCCGGCCGAGCTTGCAGTCGGCCATGATCTTGAATGCGTTGCAGTGATTGTACACGCCGCCGTTTTCAAACAGTCCCGGAAGCATGCCGGACATTCTGCCGACATGGCAGTCATAGTGCGGGTAGGCGGGTTCGCAGAGCTGGATGCCGTATTTTTTGTCCATTTTGTCGATTGCAGTCAGAACTGCATTCAGCCGGTCCTCCGGCACAACGTCGGCCAGAATCGACCAGACCTGCGGGTTGATATAGATGTTGCCGCCCGTCGGACTGGATTTCGAGCCGACAGGGCCGAACTTGCTGAACGCGCGCAGGTACCATTCTCCGTCCCAAGCCTCGCGGTTGATCGTCTCGACCAACGCCGTTCTTTGATCGAGCAGACACCGGGCGTATTCGGTATCGCCAAGGAACCGGCTGAGCGCGGCAAGCTCTCTGCATGCCCACGCCATTGCCATCGCCATAAAGACGGATTCCGCTTCCGGGTCGTCGATGTTCAGTGCGTCATTCCAGTCTGCGTAGCGGATGCGCGGAATGTCGTGTGCGCCCGCGTCATTCACCATATACTGCATTGCCCGCTTCAGATGCGCGTAAACATCCGCTTGGCCGCCGTCCTGGAACGGCAGCTTTTTTTGCAGGAACGAGGCGTCGCCTGTTTCCTTTACAAGCTCGCAGCAGGCCAAAATTAGCCACATATGCGGGTCAGAGTAGAGGTTCGGGTCAAGCGTTGGGCCAAAGCCCAGAACGGCATGGCCGTCCTGATACTGGTGACACAGACATTCGCTGATCGTCCGCTCCGCCTGCTCCGGCGCGAAATTCAGCTGCGCCATTGCGATCTGCGCGTTATCGCGCACCGCCTTTTTCCCGAGGGAGCAGAAATCGACCTGCTTCTGCGTCCAGTAATTGAGGATGGAATTGACGCGCACATCGGGCGTCTGCGCGTGCAGCGTATCATATTTTTGCCGCATTGTGCGCTGCGCGTCCTCTAACTGCGCCTGCGGGTCGCGGAAGCTCTCCTGCGCGGCATTGCGCGCATCCTCCAGAGAAGTGGCAAGTCCCGCTGCATAGCAGATCGTCTGCTCCTGACCCGGCGAAAGCGTTATGGTATTCTGCAAAACCGCGCCAAGGCCAAGCACCGTCGTCAGACTGTTGGTGCAGGCTTCCCCAGCAAGCAACCGTTCCGGACGTGCAGTGGAGCCCATGATGCCAAGAAACCGTTCCAGACAGCCGTCATATGCGGCCGGCGGCAGACTGCTGGCAAGGAAGCCGCTGTAACGCGGGTGCGGGTTGTGCGGGTTTTTGTTCCACGCGAAAATGCCTTGCAGTTTCTCGTCAAAGAGCGTCTCCGTACAGTTGAAGGGCACATAATAGGCAGGCTGCTGAAAGCCGCCGAGGTCGAACGAGACGAGCGGGAACGCGCTGATCGTGCGTGGCCGGTCTGTCGTGTTGCGAAGACGCAGCAGCCAAACCTCATGATATCCGTGAACCGGGACAAACAGTGTCCACGCGGCCTCGATTCCAAGATTGTCCGTTTCGATTCGGGAGTAGCCCATGGAATGCTCGCAGAAAAGCCGGTCGACTGGCTCCATCAGCGGAAACTGCCCAACGCTCCAGCATGCCTTGCTGTCCTCGTCTCGCAGATAGAGAAACCGTTCCTCGCGCTCATTCAGAACGGCGTGCGTGGCGGTCTGGTCGATATAACGGCTGGTGCCGTGCCCGACATTCGTAACGCTTGCCGTGTACCCATCTGCGTTGAACAGCTGGTTGTACCAGAAGCGGTTACGGTTCGGCTCAGGAATTTCATAGGAAGCATAGTCTGCGGAAAATTGGTTTTTCATCGTTGAATCCCTCCGAAGCATGTTGATTCTTCAAAATAGACCTTCGGCGTGTGCAGAAGGCCGGTCGGATACAGGCAGTACCGGGAAGCGTCGTCACAGGTGAAGCTGTCCGGCGCGATATAGGGCTGCCTGCGCGGGAAGCGGTGCAGCGGCCCGAATGTGTTTCTTCGATTCAAAATCAGTTCGAGTTCCAGCGCCTGCCCTGCATCAGAATGCAGGCGGATCGGGTCAGAGTCCCAGAATACAGTCCGTTCCCCGCCGCAAGCTGCTGCGGCGCAGCTGCCGCCGATGGCGTCGAGCTGAAGCCAGAACTTCTTCGCGGCAGGCACGTCAAACAGATATCGCATCTTGCCGCTGTAGAACGGAAGTCCCTGATAAACAAGATTTCCGATTTTCAGCACCTGCGGCAGGCAGCCGACTACCGGCGTTCCGGAACGGAACCAGACGCCGAATTCTCCCAGCAAATACGCCGCCTCCAGTCCGCAGCCCTCGGAATACGCCGCAGTCCACTCGATCTGGTTTTCACCTACCCTCCAGAAAGCAGCCGGAAGCGTGTAGAGGGAAAAGCAGGAATCGACCCAGAAACCTGCCGCTTTGCAAAGCGGAACGGCCATGCCGTTGACAGTCAGCGTCTGCGCGGGCAGATCCTCCAGCGCCAGCAAAAGCGGCGCCTGCGGAAGCTGTTCGCACTGAACACAGAAGCGCAGCCGGATTGGATAGGAGGTATTCGGCGCTTTCCGCGCCCACGGCTGAAGCATTTCGCCGCTTCGCTGCTCCATGCCCAGCCGGCTGCGCAGCACGCGGTCAAGCTTCAGAATTTCATCCTGCGCGCAGAGCAGTTCGCCATCCAGCCAGAGCGCTGCCAGATCCAGCGGCAGCACGTTCGGCTCATTGAGCCGGAAACCGGTAGGGGAGCGAAGGAAGACCGGTTCGGTCTGCGGCGGAAGAGGAAGGGGAGGAAGCGCACGCTGTTCGCGGCAAAGGCGCACCACGCACACCGCACCCGGCGCAAGGTTGACCGAAACGCAGCCGTTTCGTACCGGAAGCGTATATGCCGCACCAATTTGGCAGTTCCAAAGCTCGGCATGCAGGCTCTCCGGGATACAGACGGGAACATTGCGCAGCGTCCGGCGTTTGCTTTTATTCCACAAAAGTGCAAATATGCCGTCGTCCGTCTGCCGCATCTGCAAATAGATCTCTGCGGCAGCGTTGTCATCCATAATTCTGACCGGCTGCGGCTGCGCGCGGAAATAGCGCAGCACGTCCGCTTTTTGTATGGGAAGCCTTACGCCCGCTGCCGCAAGCGCAGCGCATGCGGAGGATGCTTCTCCGGCGATATAGCGCGGCGGTGTGCCGATCCAGACAAGCTCGCCGCCCGTTGCGGCGAAGACCTGCAAAAGCCGCAGCGTCGACGCGCGGATACAGGTGCAGCCGCAGACCACGACCCGGCGGTAGCGCATCTGCCCAACGCGGAGCGCTGCGGGCTGCGCGGCATCGACCGTAGCATGTGCGGCCAGAAGGCCCTCGTCGCCATAATCAAAATCGGTCTGCGTCTGCATCAGCCACTGGAACAGCTGCCGGAACTGCCGTTCCAGTCTTTTTATGGCCGGTTCAGCGGCGTCCAGACCGTTTACCCAGCCGGGATGAATTTGGTACCAGAGACTTTCAACCGGATGCAGCACCAGCGTCCGGCAGACCGGCGCTCCCTGCGAGACGAGCACACCGAGCCGCGAGAGCTTTGTCTCCAGCGCGGCATACTCCCGGAACCACGTCGCCTGATGCAGAAACGACCCCGGATAATCCCGCTTTGCCTGCCCCTGCATGGTGTACCACGACAGATGCGGGCAGCGCACATTGACGCCCAAAAGCGTCTGCCAGTTTGCAATGTACTCGTAATCCTGAAATGTCATCTGCCAGCCGGTCGCGCCGAAAAGCTCCGAGAGCTTTTTCGCCTTTCCGAGCTGCCGCGCGGCAGATTCCAGCTGCTTGACGGTCCACGGCGTAAAATTGAACGTTGTCAGATTGTCGATCCCCGGCTCGTCCAGATATTCGTAGCACCGCATCATCGAGCCGGTCGGAACGGCCTGCGCGCTCAGACTGTCCTCATGCAGAAAATGTCCCGTCGTCTTTAAGTCATTTTCCTGCGCCCAGCGCCGGATGGGCTGCAAAAACCGTGTCAGAAACAGCGTCTGTAGCAGTTCCATGTACTGCCATTTCAGCTTCGAAACCGATTTCCCGCGCAGAAGCAGGAACAGCTCCGGCAGACGCGGCAGCAGCGGTTCGCCATAGGCCGCCTCAAATGCCTCCGGCAGATCGTCTGTCCACGGGAGTGACCAGCGGCGTGCTTCGCCGGGATCGGAAAAATCAGAAAAGACCATCCCCCGGTGCGGCTCGTCGGTAAAGACGCCGCAGATCGAGGAAAACTCGGTGCAGCGCGCGGTATACTGCCGGTGCGTCACATCCAGAAAGCGCTCTGTTGCGTCAAGGCTCAGCCGGTCAGAATCCGTAAAGCCGTTATAAACGCTCTGCGGCTGCATGGTGTGGACACGGAAGACCAGCTTTGTTTCGCCGGGCAGCAGCTGGTCAAAGCGGCGGTAGTCCGGCGCAAGGGAACACCCGTTGACCCGCGCGGCAAACACTGCAAGCGGCGGTTCCGAAGAATCCGCCGCTTCATTCAGCGTCAGGGTCAGATATTTGCGACGGAACTGCGGCTCCTTTGTCACAAGACCGCCCGCGCAGCCGCTGGGCCAGCGATCCTCGTCGTAGATCCATGGCTCCATGCCGAGTGCCCGCGCTTTTTTCACGCAGGCGTCCGTCAGCCGGAACCAGTCATCGCCCAGATATTCCGTCTGCAGGCCGGTGCGCGAGTGCATGAAAAAGCCGCCGAAGCCCATATCATGCAGCACGTCGATCTGCCGCAGGAGCTCTTGCTCCTCCAGCTTTCCGTTCCACGCCCAAAAGGGTTTGCCGCGATAGGCGGCAGAGGGATTATAAAATTCCTGTTCCAGCGTTTTCATAGACAAGTTCAACCTCAGGCGGAGCCTGCACGGCGGTGCGGATGCTGCCGTCCGGCAGGCGCTTGTGTTCCAATTTAATCACGCCGAACGGCGTCGGGTAGCTGCCCCTTGCCCAATCCAGTCCGTCCAGATGCGGGCAAACGCAGATTTTCTTACAGCCGGGTTCCAGAATCTCCACGCCCAGCACGAACCGCGTCAGCCACGCGGTCGGCCCGCTTGCCCAGCCGTGACAGAGACTGTGTCGGAAGCCGCGGTAGCAGTGCTTTCCATAGGTTGCGTGAACGTCGATCTCGCCCGCACGGGGAAGCCGGTCGATGGGCGCAGCGTTTTCCATCCACCGAAGATCAAAATCCTCCCAGAAAGTCGTTGCGCCGAGCCGGAGCATACCGCCCCAGTATGCGCGGAGCATGTCGAGCGCGCCCGCATAATCCTGTGCCGTGGCCTGCGCCAGCAGCACATAATAGCCCATGAAGCAGCACAGTCCGGCAGCGCCGTCCCTTTTCAGAATGGTTTCGTTTGTGTCAGCTGCATCGAGAAGCCCTGCCAGCGCGGCCAGTGCTGCGGCCTGCTTGGATTCGCAGCGCTCCGGGCGGTATTGCAGCAGACGGGCACAGTCGGCCTCTGCCTGCTGCGCAAGCGCGTTCTCGCCAAGTGCGCGGAAGATCCGGCTGCTTGCCCGCACTGCGAGAATGTGCAGCGCCTGAATCCCCATGTCGACTGCTGCGGGATCGCCCTTTGTAGGCCAGTCCAGAAACCGGTTTTCCGGCGTACAGTCCTTTCCGTCCGGGCCGATATGCGCGGACAGGTTTTCGGTCAGCTTTTTGAGATAAGGCAGCTGCCGGGCCAGATATGCCCTGTCGCCGAACTGCATATAGTAGTCGTGCTGAATGATGATCCACCACATGGAATAGGTCGGGATATCGTTCATCCACTGATCGGCAGGCGTCTGCGACGTTACCAGATCCAGACTGTCACGGATGACCTGCTGGTCGCCGAAGACAGCCTGGATGGTGGAGAGCTCCGGGTGAAGATCTCCGATCCATACCAGCCGGTCACGCTTGATGCCATCCCAGATATACTGCTGCATATTGAGGTGGACGGTATACGCGCCGGTCTCCCAGATCCGGTTCAAAAGCGGGTCGCTGCAAGAGAAGCTTCCGAGGTACGGAATGTCGCGGTACAAAAGGATCGCCTTTGCCGCGCAGAGCTGCATGCTGGCTCCCGCCGTCAGCAGATCGATCCGGATAAAACGGAAGCCGGTCTCGCCGACAGGCGTCATGCTGAGCTGCCGGACGGAAATCGTCCAGTCACGGCAGGCGTGATCGTTTGTTGCGCCGCCAGGCCCGCCCGGTTCGCTCATTGCCTCCGCTGCGGATTCGCCGAACCGGATGCGCAGCCGCACATCTTCAGCACCGCTCAGCGTACCCACGCTGAGCATCAGTCCGCCCGCGAGCTCCTTTCCATAGTCCAGCAGAATGGAGGCGGCAGCGCCGTCGTTTGTGAGCGTGCAGCAGTCGGAATTGTGAAGCCCGACCTGCACCGACCGGTTTTCCAGCAGCGACTTGCTGCCGGAAACGCGGCCGGCTTCCCATATCACCGCCGTTGGCGTCAGATAGACGCGGCGGCGCTCGTCCGCTTCTGCGCGGGACGCAAGTCCCTGTTTCTGCAAAAGGGTGGTTTCCTCTTTTTGAATCATATCGTTCTCCTGTGTTATCCTTTGACAGCTCCAGCGACCATGCCCTCCAGATAGTATTTCAGGCAGCTGCATGTGATGAGCATGAGCGGAATGGTACCGAGGATAAACGAGGCTGCAACAAGGCCGAGATCCGTTCTGGCAATGCCGGAGGCCGCGTTGAATACGATCTGGCAGAACGTCTTCATATCGTCGCCGCCGGTCAGCGCGATCGTCGGCCAGATGTAATCGTTGTACATGGCGACGACGACGGTAATGCCGACCGTGACCAGCGTCGGCTTGAGCAGCGGCAGACCGATGCGCAGAAAGCTGGAAAATTCATTTGCACCGTCGATTTTTGCCGCTTCGAAAATATCGTTCGGCATCTGCTCAAACGCGGCCTTTGCCAGCATGATGCCGAAAACCTGCTGGCTTGCGATGTAGGGCAGGATCAGCGCCCAATAGGTGTTGATCAGCCTGAGTTTCTGCATGATGAGGTACTGCGGTACGATCGTGATCGTGGTCGGCACCATCATGACGGCGACCAGCATCCCAAACAAAAAGCGCTTTCCCTTGAACCGGAGCCGCGCGAAGGCATAGCCGCTCAAAGAAACATGCAGCAGGATAAATCCGAGCGATGCGCCGCAGATCAGAAACGAATTCAGAATGGGCCGGCCGACAAAGCTGAGCGCCTTGCTGAAATTCTGCCAATACGGCTGCTTCGGCAGTCCGAGAAAGTCGGTCGTGATGAGAACTGTCGGCTTGAGCGACATATTTATGAGCATCACGAACGGGAAAAACGTTGTTATGATAAGAAAGACCAGAACGATCCGGCTGACCCAGTAGGAGGCCGTGCGCGTGGCGTTTTTATTCATGCAGATTTCTTCCCCTTTCCGGACAGAATCTTGTTGGTGAGAAGCGTCAGAATGACGATCACGAAAAACAGCACAACACCGAGCGCGGACGCATAACCGTGCCGCCCGTCGCCGAACGCGACCTTATACATCTGTAATGCCGGGATCATGGTGCTGTAGCCGGGGCCGCCGGCAGTCATGGCCGCGACCTGCCCGAAGCCGGACAGACTTCCGATCAGGCTCAGCGTCGCGACGATCTTGACATACGGCCATACACCGGGGATCTGCACATATCGGACGACGTCCATGCTGGTTGCGCCGTCCACGCGGGCCGCGTCATAAAGCTCCGGGCTGATACTGTTGATGCCGGTATGGAACAGCAGAAAGTACATGCCGGAGACGAACGGAAATCCGACCAGAATGATGCACATCAGCGCGGTGTCGGCGTTGTTCAGCCAGTTCTGCGTCAGACTGCCGAGATGCAGCAGCTTCAGAATGCTGTTGAAGCCGAAATTCGGATTATAAAGGTATTTCCAGATCAAAATCACAACGATGCTCGGCACCAGCATCGGGATGACGAACAGCGTCTTGATGATGCGGGAGAGCTTTTTATGCCGGACATGATACAGAATCAGCGCGGCCAGCAGCGGGAAGAAGACGCTGTTGAACACGGCAAACAGGCTCAGAAGCGCCTGATTCCGGAACGACATGCGGAACATATCGTCAGAGAGCAGCGCCTTGTAGTTTTCCAGTCCGATAAAATGCGTTTCGCGTCCCGGCATCCGGTCGGTCAGCGAGGTATAGAACGCCAGACCAACTGAAAAATACATGAATACGATCAGCATCAGAAACGTTCCGGCAATGAACAGATACGGAACGCACCGTTCCGCAAAGCTTTTTTTCATATCCAGCAGCCTCCTGTCTTTTATAACTGCCCATCCAAACGGTGTGCTTCTCTCAAGCCGCGCTGCGCTTGGATCAGCAGTTATTGAGAATAGCCGGGGAAAAGCGCGGAGCTTTTCCCCGGCCGGCGGAATTCTAATTATTTCGCGGTGTCAGCGGTGGTCGGGTCAAGATCGTAGCCGCCGGCTTCGATCTTGGCGTCGGTATCATTGCCCTGTACGGTGGCCAGACCGTCGAGGAAGGTATCGATGTCGATCTCACCCGCCGTCAGCTTGTTGATCAGGTCGTTGTGGATCGGGCGGTCAGCCTCCTGCGTCTGATACAGACCGCACAGTTCGGAGGAATACGCCTTGACGGCGCCCTCGACCACAAAGCCGGTCAGCTTTTCCATCAGCTCGTCCTTGAGGACGACACCGTTAATCATGCACGGTCCCTGCACGAAGTTGCCGTTGGAGAGCGTTTCCTCGTAGCACATCTGTGCGCCTGCCTGCGAGTACCAGTACAGATAGAAGTCCAGAACACGCGCGTCGTGGTCAGCGTCGTTCTTCGGGACAATGCCCATAACGTTGCCAAGCACATACAGGCCGCGCATCTTCGTGCCGAAGCCTTCGGGGGCGTTTGCAAAGTCGGGAATGTTGAAGGTTGCCCAGTCAAACTGCGCACTCTCCGGCATGTTGTTGATGTCGTCCAGAATTAAGCCGACGTTCCACGCGCCGTTGAGCAGGATGGGGGAGACCTGCGTTTCAAACTCGGTGATGTTGTCAGCACCGCCGCCGATCCAGTTTGCGGGGAAATATGCCGCGAGCTTTGCAAACTCGGTCCAGGAGGTACGGCTGATATTGGAATGGATGATATCGTTCTTTCTGGCGGCAAGCATACGTTCGGTGCTGGTCACGGTAAAGGCATCGCAGGAGAGGTTATTGTCGTCAAAGACAAAGCCGTCGTTTGCGGACATGGTCTCGGCGTCATAGATCGCGTCGCCGGGCTGCACGAGGAATTCGCTTTCTTCATAGCGGAAGCCCGCGTCTGCAAGCGAGGCAAGAATCCAGGAAGCTTCCTGACCGACGGTGATCGGGTTTTCGTATCCGTTGTCGCGCAGCGTCTGGCAGGTTTCCAGCAGCTCTTCCCAGGTCTGCGGCGCTTCGAGTCCAAGCGCTTCAAACGCAGTCTTATTATAGTAGAAGGAAATGCCGGTCTTGTCAAACGGCAGCGCGCCGATGCCAAGGCCGCCGAAGGAGTTCCGAGCCTCGGTCAGAATGGTGTCGTTATACATATCGCGGACGAGGCCATCCTGATACGGGTGCTGCATATCCAGAACGTCGCTCAGCTCACGCAGATAGTTCTTCTGGAAGCAGACCTCGTTGCCGCCCAGCGCGCTTGTGAGGAAGTTTGCATGAACGATATCGGAGGTGCCGGTCATATCGCCGGAGAAAAGGGACTGCATCTTGGCCATGTAAGCGTCGTTGTCAGAAACAACGTCGACCGTGACCTTGGTCTCCGGGTGCAGCTTGGTGTATTCCTCGGCGAGCTTCTTTTCGCCTGCGGTATAGTAGCCGTTGATGACGGTGACGATGATCTCGTCGTTTTTGCTGGTGTCCCATGCCGCGTCAGAGCCCTCCTGCGGCTGCGGGGCGGGCTGGTCGGCAGTTTCTGTGCCCTGTGTGTCCGTCTGCTGAGTGTCACCCTGTTCCGGTGCGGCCGCATTTTTGGCGCAGCCTGCAAAAATCGCCGAAAGCATCAGCACGGCAAGCAGGAGCGCGATCCACTTTTGCATCTTTTTCATTGTTTGCTTCCTTTCATGATAAAATGATAAATGTATCCTGAAGCCGCGGCCATCTCTGCATGCCTGAGCGGGCTGCGGACGCTTCATTCAAATGCGCTACACGGGTAACTTTTTGAGCTGAAAGAAATTCTACGCTGATATCCGTAGAATTTCCAAAGTGATTACCGGCAGGGGGGCGCAGTCGATGCGCGCTGGATCAGCTCCAGCTGATTCAGATAGTATCCGGTCGTGCCCTGCTGGATGTTGGTATAAAGCAGTTCAAATGCCTTTTTTCCGAATTCCGCCTTTGAAACTGCCATCGTTGTGATGGAGGGCCGCCACGCCTGCGAAAAGAGAATGTCGTCAAAGCCCATGACGGAAACATCCTCCGGTACGCGCAGTCCTGCTTCCTGAAACGCGGAGATCGCACCCATTGCCATCAGATCGTTCAGGCAGATGACGGCTGTGAACCGGCGTTCGGACTTTAACAGCTCCTGCGCCAGCGCATAGCCCTCTGCGATTTCCGTGTGATACGGCGGTTTGCCGTCGAACAGCAGATCCGAGCCGCAGGGGAGCTGGTAACGCTCGATTGCGGCGAGATAGCCGTCGATACGGTGGTCAAACTGGAATTTCCGGCTGAGACCGCTCAGATATGCGATCTCCCGGTGTCCGAGGCCGTACAGATAGCTGACCGCTTTGTCCATCGCTGTGACATAGTCGCTCTCAATCGAGCTGACGCGCTTGAGGTCGACATCGGTGTTGCCGGAAACGACGACGCGGATGCTGTTGTCAGTCAGGCTGTAGAGCTTGGCCATGTCGAACTTGTAGGGAATGGCGGCGATAAAAACGCCGTCCACGCGACGGGCAATATAGTTGTCGAAATAATCGTTGATGTTCTTGTTGCCGGTGCAGATGTTGACGAAATATCCGCGCTCCATCGCGGCGTTTTCAAAGCCGACGATAATCTCGCCGTAAAACGGGTTCGTCGCGTCATTGACCATGAAGGAAAGCTGACGGGTCTCGTTTTTTGTCATGCTGCGCGCGATCATATCCGGCTTATAGTTGAGCTGCTCGACGGCGTCCAGAACCAGCTTCCGCGTCTTTTCAGACATGCTGCGCGAGCCGTTCAGGACATAGGAGACCGTCGCGGTGGAAACGCCCGCAAGCCTTGCTACATCTGCGCGCGTGACCTTCATGGGCGTTTCCTCCTTTCATTTTGCTATCCGGATCAATACGGAAAACCATCAGAATATCAGAAAATTTCGGATGATCCAATCCATCTACGATTGCAGTATATCCTTTCTGAACCGGAAAAGCAAGAATAATTTTACCCGTATAGCGAAATTTGTTGACTTCTCATAACAGCCGGTCTATAATCCTATGCAGGATCCACAAAACATCATGCTGACGCAAAGGAGCAACGCCTATGCGAGTTTCGGGACAAAGTATGGATTACCTGCGTATTTCTCCTTCGCGCGCGCTTTGGAGTGTCTGCGTGCCCTTGATCCTCGTCAACCTTGTACTTGCCGTCACAACGACACTGACGAACCGGCTCTACAGCCAATACGCGGGGCAGACTTATTTCACCGTGACCGGTTATCTGAGTGTCGCGACGACGCTGTTTGTGAACGTTGTTTCCAGCGTCTATACTGCCGCATGGATCAAGATTGCGCATCAATTTGCCCTGCACGACCGTCCGGCTGTGACACGCGCGATGAAAAACGCGGGATTTACGGTCTTGCTTGCCAGCGCGGCCTGCGCAGGGCTGATGCTGCTGCTCACAGAATCGGTTCTGCATGCGCTGAACGTTCCACCCGCGTTCGGCACTGACGCGAGGCTTTATTATATTCTGTATCTGATCGCGTATCTGCCATCTGCGCTTGCGGCGCTCTTTTTAACGATCGTCAACGGGATCGGCAGCCCACGACGGATCTTCTGGGTCAATACTGTCGTGATCTGTGCAAATCTGCTTGCCGCCGTTCTTCTGCTTGCGGTTTTCCGCATGAGGCTGATCGGTGCAGCGCTGAGCAGCGCGTTGGGCGCGGCGCTGCATCTGCTGGTTTATTGGTTCCTGTTCCGCAGGGATGGCTATTTCCGCACGGCGGAACGCTTCCGGTCAGACTGGACGATGACCGCCGCGATCCTGCGCGACAGTGTGCCGATTGCGCTGCAAAACCTTTTCTGTACGGCCGGATACATGATCGTGACGCTTCAGGCAAACCGCCTGCTCCCATCCGATTATATTACGGTTTTGAGTGTCAGCCTGCCCCTGACCGGTATGATGAGCGCCATCACCTCGGCGGGGCTTGCTTTTCTGCCGCCCAATTTCGCTGCCGGCAATGCCGCACGCATAAGGGCGTTTTTGCGGTTATCGCTTGTGTGCTGCGTTCTGTATGGCGCGCTGTGCTGCATGCTGTATTGGACGCTCGGAGCGTGGTATTTCGGCATGCTGTTTCAGAACCGTCAGATCATCGCTTACGGCGTGGAATACTGGCGCTGGTACGGACTGGGACATCTGGCGCTTGGCGTTGTGTACCCACTGCGCACGTTTTTTGTCAGCGTCGGACGCGGAAAGCTTGCAATGCTCTCTGGGGCTGGCGAGTTTATCGGGAATGCATTCTGCGCTGCCGTCCTGATTCCGCGCTGCGGCGTGCTGGGCCGCTCCTTATCCTATCCGCTCGGCTGGCTTGCTGCCGCGGTTTTTCTGCTTGCGGCGTATTGGAGTGCCGGGAAACGATGCGCGAAAATAGACGCACGAAAAGTTTGACATATTATGATACAGGAGGATCGATCACATGCAATACGAGAGCTTTCATCCGGGACAGCCATGGCTGGACACCAATGGGAAGCGGATCCACGCGCACGGCGGCTCTATTTTCTATGAAAGCGGCCGCTATTACTGGTATGGGGAAAACAAGGAAAAAACGACTGGCCTTGATTCGATCTGGCACTGGGGAATCCGCTGCTATGTCTCAAGCGATCTTTACAACTGGGACGATCTTGGCCTGATCATTCCGCCGGAGCCAGATAACCCTGCGTCCACGCTGCACCCAAGTAAATGCGTTGATCGTCCGCACATCATATACAATCGGAAAACCGGAAAATACGTTTGCTGGCTGAAGGTCATGTCCGTGGGCTGCACGGTTCTGACTGCGGATGCGCTGCTAGGGCCATACACCATCGTACACGAGGGACTCTGGCCGCTTGGCATGGAGCCGGGCGATTTTGACCTTGCGGTTGCGCCCGATGGGAAAGCCTACTATTTCTTTGAACGAGTCCACTCTGAGCTGATCTGTGCTGATCTGACGGATGACTACACCAACGTGACCGGCTATTACAGCACCCATTTTCCGCGTCTCGGCCCACCCTATACGCGCGAAGCACCCGCACATTTTATTCGGAAAGGGAAGCATTATCTTCTTACCTCCGGTACGACCGGATGCTTTCCGAACCCCTCGGAGCTTGCGATTACTGATACCTGGCACGGCCCGTACCGTGTTCTGGGCGATCCGCATCCGGCGGATGATACGCGCACGTCATTTCATTCACAGATCTCCTCTGTGTTCCGGGTTCCGGGCAAAAAGGATCTCTATATTGCACTCGCCGATCGCTGGCTGCCGCAGAGAATGTCGCTTTCCTACGAAAAATACCGCCTCCTCTTTGAACGTGGGTTTGGCAGTAACCCGAATGCCGTCTATACGCCGCAGCAGCAGAAAGAAACGCTGGATATCGGCATCAAGAACACCGTACTTGCCGACTATGTCTGGCTGCCGCTTCGATTTGACGGAGAGATGGCTTATATTGATTGGCTGGATGCGTGGAGACTTGAAGATTATGAATAGGCTGCATTCGTTACATTTCTAATCTAACTTCAAAATCAGGAGGACAATATGAGAATTCTGTTTCAAGGCGACTCCATTACGGATTGCCTGCGCAGCAGCTATGACAGCGGCGCTTTTGTGGGCAGCGGCTATCCCTGCCTGATCCAGGCGGATCTGTGCCTGAACCGCACGGATATTGAGGTGCTGAACTGCGGCATCAGCGGAAACCGCGTGACGAATCTGCTTGCCCGCTGGAAAAAGGACTGCATCAATCTGCGACCAGACGTTATTTCCATCCTGATCGGCGTTAACGATGTCTGGCACGAGCTATCTCAGCAGGAGGGCGTGGATGCGGAGCTGTTCGAGGAGACCTATCGGGTGCTGCTGCGTTACACAAAGAGAATGCTCCCCGAAACGAAGCTCCTTCTGCTCGGTGCATTTCTGACGCGCGGAACAGCGGCGGACGGTGCGCAATGGGAGGAATTCCATAGAGAAACGGCGCTTCGCAGTGCCATCACGCGCCGCCTTGCCGCCGAATTCGGAGCAGAGTTTCTAGACCTCCAGAGGCTCTTTGATGAAGCGTGTGAAAAGCTTCCGCCGGAGCACTGGATGCAGGACGGCGTACATCCCACAGCTGCTGGCCACCGGCTCATTGCAAATGCGTGGGAGGAAAAGATGCGGCCGACTCTAATGGCAGTCGAAAAATAAGATGGAATTTTAAAATAAACAGAAATATCAAATGCAGAGATACCCGTATGAATGAATTACGCAAATAAAGCACGATTATGACGTGGAAACGATACCCAAAGGCTGAAGAAGGCGCATTCTATCTTCGTCTCGGACAGAATATTTATCAACTGCGTAAAGCAAGAAAAATATCGCAGGAAGAACTTGCTTGGCGGGCAGATTGCAGCCAGAAGTATATATCGAATATTGAACTGGGGAAGGCCAGGCCAAGCGCAGTCCTTTGTGCCAGAATAGCAGCAGCGCTCCATTGCTCCATAGATGCGCTTTTCGCAGATATACTTTCCAGAGAGCAAGCTGCGGATTTCATTGTTACTGCATCTGAGCGGGTTCTGATGCACGAAGTCTTGCGGGCTGTAGAAGAATATCGGCATCGTGAGAAATAGCGGCGGCCACCGTATGCCTATTGTCAAACGCAAAAACTGCGCCGCAGTAAACAAAGAAGTAGGAATTTCTGGTACGCGCGAAAGCGGATAAAAAATATTCCGATCTTCCGAAAAAATCAGTAGACTTTGCGCCTGTTCTGTGATAGTTGTTTGTGCTACCAAAACGAAGGAGGCACAAACATGGCAAAGAAACGGGCAAACGGTGAAGGCAACATCCGAAAGCGCAAGGATGGACGCTGGGAGGGGAGATACACTGCCGGATACGATGAGAAAACCGGCAAGCGGTTGATTAAGAACGTCCTTGGCAAGACACAGGCAGAAGTGAAAGAAAAACTGGCGAAAGCAGTCGCGGAAGCGGAAACTGTCGATGTGCGTCGGGCAGACGAGTACACCCTCGGCACATGGCTGCAAACGTGGTATGAGCTATATGCAAAGCCACACCTGCGATTTTCGACTGCCGAATACTACCGGCGCGGAATCGAGCTACATATCGTCCCGCGCATCGGAGATATTCCACTGAAAAAGCTGACCGGGCGCGATCTGCAATGGCTCTACAAAGACCTACAAGAGCATGGTCGGCTTCGCGAAGCGCAGAAAGGGAAGCAGCCCGGACTGAGCGATTCGACGATTCGCGGTATCCACACGATGCTGCACAATGCACTCGACCGCGCGGTCAAAGAACGGCTGATCGTGCGCAATCCGGCAGATGACTGCGTACCGCCGAAAATTCCAAAGCATGAAATGAAGATCCTGCCGCCAGAACAAATCAAGTCTTACCTAACCGCAGCAGAGCAGCGCGGTGTTCTGCCGATGTTCTATCTGGAACTCATCAGCGGTCTGCGCAAGGGCGAACTGGTCGCACTGCAATGGCCAGATTTGGATATCGAAAACAAGACCATCTCTGTCAGCAAGCAGGCAGGACGCAACAACGCAGGCGAACCGGACATCACGCGCCCGAAAACAGAAAATTCGATCAGAAAAATCTCGATCCCGCAGGATGCCGTCGATCTGCTGGTTGCAGAACACCAGAAACACCCCAGCAACCCATGGATGTTCCCATCCCCAAAAACAGGCGAGATGTACCATCCTGATTCGGTCGTGAACATTCACAAGAAAATCCTGAAAGACGCGGGACTGGAACACTTGAGATTTCATGACTTGCGACACACATTCGCGACCTTGGCACTACAAAACGGCGTGGACGTAAAGACCGTGTCCAGCATGCTCGGTCACTTCGACGCAGGCTTCACGCTCCGCACTTACACCCACGTCACGCGGCAGATGCAGGAAAGCGCAGCAGAAAAGATGGGCAATTTCATGGCGCAGGTCATGTAAAAAAGCAGAGAGCGGCGGAGAGGATGACACGATCATCCTCTCCGCCGCTCTCTGGACATTTC
>OLSD01000934.1_pt1 | contig 26705 bp, 29 predicted proteins | sample 1672211 | NCBI WGS metagenome assembly OLSD01 (sample SAMEA3136659, study PRJEB25190) | human gut metagenome | reverse complement strand
CTCTTTTAAGTTGGATGAGATTTTGTATGATAGAGCTAATAGCATATTGATAGAGCCATTACATAGCTTGATAGAGTAAATATATTGAAAATAGTAGGGATGTAGTGAGTAGCTACATCCCTTTTATTTTGCAATCAAAAGGGAGTTGAGTTAATGAAGTGGACCAAACAAGCTGGTTTAGTAAGTTGTGATGCTGAAGCTAGATTAATCAGCAAACTAAACAGAGAGTTAAAGACTAAGCGTACGAGTAAGACCGCTAAGAAGGTGAAGACATATGCCAAGAGTTAGAAGATGCAGACAGCAGGGATGTCATTCGATGGTCGAGTACCCAAACCATTACTGCAGGCGCCACTTTGAACATGAGGCGGAATATTTAGCAAGTAGACAGAAGTGGGCTAGAAGTAGAGACCAACAGTATCAACGCAAGTATAATACTGTAACACGCAATCGCTCAGAACATAAGTCAAAGCAATATAACTTCTATCGTTCGCGTCAGTGGTCAAGACTAAGACGTAATATCTTAGAACGTGATAACTATCTGTGTAAGTATTGTGGTGCTATCAACATCGTGACACCAGCAAAGACAGTGGACCACATCGTGCCTATTGAGTATGACGCTAGCTTAAGGGATGACCCTAAGAACCTTGCTGTTATCTGTTATAGCTGTCATAGAGCTAAGACAGATTGGGAACAATTTTATTATGGTACAGGTCAAGGAAATACACTAAAAAAAGTACCCGAGATTAAAAATATCAATCAAGTGATCCGACAGATGAAAAAGCAAAGCCCTGAGAGGTCATAAAAACGTCTCTAAGGGCTTTTAAAATTTTATGATGAAACAATCGAAAAGGAATTTATTTTATCCCCCCGCCCCAAAAATGGACACGGAAGAGCGCACACAATGGCGTCTTCTTATGCTGGAAACGTATTTGGAAAATTTTTTTATAGGGGGGTCTTGACAAGGAGGTGTTTACGTGTCTAAGCGGAGCAAAGAACTTCCTGATCGGCCGCCATCATATTTAAAAGGTACTGCAGCTGCGATGTGGCGTAGACTCGTACCACTTATCAAGGCTGACCCAGTCGTCAATGATATGGATCGAACTGTTGTTGAAGCTTTTTGCACTAATTATCAGTTGATGCGTCAAGCATATGATGATATTCAAAAAAATGGCATCACAAAACCAATCTATAAAACAACTATCTCGCCAGTAACAGGGGATGTGGTTGCTAAAGATTTTACGGGATTCAAGCGTAATCCATCTACTCAGATTCTTGATAGTGCAACTGCAAAACTCAGATCATTAGGTAATGAACTAGGACTTACGCCACAATCACGCGCAGATCTGATGAATATCCGCTTGGATGATGATAATGATGGAGCAATGGAAAGTTTGAAAGAATTTTTTGGAAAGAGTTGATAGCTAACTATGAATAAAAAAATAGATCTAACACAGTCACATGACGTCTTAGGTGAGTATAGTAAGCTTGACTTTTCAAAAATCAAAGAAAAATATACAGATCCAGGTACTAAATACTGTTTTTCAGTCCTTGATGAAGAAATAGTTACTGGATATTTGATAAAACTTGCCTGTTTTAGACATCTACGAGATTTACAGCGTCAAAATACAGCAGATTTTGAGTATGTTTATGATATTCACGAAGCTGAAAAACTTCTAAAATTTGCAAGTATTTGTCCAAATGTTGATACAGGTGAGCCAACTAAATTGATGGAATGGCAAAAGTTTATTTTTTGCATGCTATTTGGTTGGCGCAACGCTGAGGGGGGCAAGAGATTTAGTCGCGCGATCGTTTCTGTCGCACGTGGTCAAGGTAAAACGTATTTGATGGCGATCTTAATGTGCTATTCATATCTTATTGAGTCGATAGGGCTAGGCAATCAAGACTATCTAGTATCCAGTATCAACTTTAAACAAACAGGTAAGTTATTTGGTTACATTCGTACGATGATCAAGCAGATCGTTTCTAAGGTTCCTTTTAAAAAATTAGCCGAAGAAACAGGGTTGTCACCACAATCCGAACAGATCATTGAGCGAAAAACTAACAATATTTTGCGTGCGATTTCGTTTGAGTCAGGACAATTTGATTCGTTTCACTTTACAACAGCGATAGTTGATGAGGTCGGTGAAGTCAAGACACGTGATAAGACTTCAAAGATCATTTCAGGGCAGGTCAAAGTTCCAAATCGGCAGTTTATTCAGATTTCGACTAGTTATCCAGATCCAAGTGTTCCATTTCATGAAGACCAAAAAATGGTCCAGCAGGCGATGGAACAAGATTGGAATCGGGATGCAGATTCTTATTTAGGATTGATTTGGGCTCAAGATAGCTTAGAAGAGACATTCAAAGAAGAAACTTGGCCTAAATCTAATCCGCTTTTATATCTACCGGGACAAAAAGAAACTTTGATGCAGGGGTTAACTGATAAACGTGATAGTGATATGTTGACCGGCAATATTTCAGATTTTCAGAACAAAAATCTGAATTTATGGCTTCAAGAATCAACAAGTAGCTACTTAAAATTAGCAGATATTGAACGTGCGATCGTTGGTGACTTTAATATCAATGATCGCAAAGTATATATTGGCTATGACTATTCAATGTTTAGCGATAATACAGCGATTGCTTTTGTCTATCCGTATGAAAAAAGTGGTAAAACTTATTGGCATATTGAACAGCACAGTTTTATTCCATGGCAAAAAGCAGGTTCGATTGAGGCTAAAGAAAAGCAGGATGGTATTAACTACCGTGAACTTGCTAAAAAAGGTTTTTGTACGATCACAAGTCATCCACAAGGCCTTATCAATGATGATCAGGTGTATCACTGGTTGATGGAATTCGTTGAAGATCATGGTTTGAGCCCGATATTTTTTGGCTATGATGCGTGGGGGGCTACTAATGTTATCAAGCAGCTTGAATTAAATTCAGGGTGGCCACTCGAAGCAATCAGGCAACGAACATCTGAGCTAAAGGATCCAACTAAATTCTTGCAAAAACTATTTGTTGAGCAAACTGTGACCCGTTTAGATGACAAGATCATGGAAAAAGCACTATTGAATGCTCAATTAATGGAAGATAAGATCGGTATTCAAGTTGATAAGTCGAAAGCAACGTTAAAGATCGATGTGGTCGATGCAATCATTGATGCCATGTATCAAGCTATGTATCATTTTGAAGATTTTGGGATGGCTAATGATAAGTCACGTCAAGTTGAACTTATGACGGAACAGCAAGTCCTTGATTGGTTCAATAATGAAGATTCAGGATTAGGAGGTGATGACTACTATGATCAGGAATTTCTTTAATTTATTATGGTCGGTGATCGATGTTTTGCTCTTTACGCTAGGAATCATTTTTCTAGTGTATGGAGCTTTTTTATTAGGCAAGGTGATCGGTTTTTTTGCCCTTGGAATCGCATTGATCGTATTGGGTGTACTCACTGAACTAGCAAATGTGAAGGGAGGTGAGTAGATTGCCGGTATTTAATATCAAAAATTCGTTAGATGTTGGTGCAACAAGCATTTCGTTTGATGATCCTGCAATCGTCAACTTTTTAGGTGATATCGATAGTCAATATATCAGTGCAAAAGAGGCGCTAGAAAATTCAGATATTTATTCAGCTATTTTTCAGCTATCTGGTGATCTAGCGACAGCTTACTTAACAGCTGGAAAACGTCGCTGGCAAAAGATGATCGATGATCCATCAGCGACTACCAACAAACACTCATTTTGGCAAGCAGTATTTGCTCAGCTTTTGCTTGGTGGTGAAGCTTTTATTTATCGCTGGCGCAATGTTAATGGTATTGATGTGCGTTGGGAGTATCTAAGGCCGTCACAAGTGAGTGTATTTTTACTAAATGATGGTACAGGATTGACGTATAACGTAACTTTTGACGAACCTGGTATCGGTGTGATCAATAATATCCCTCAAAATGATATGTTGCATTTTCGTTTGCTGTCTAAAACAGGTGGAATGACGGGTGTATCACCGCTTAAAGCATTGACGCAAGAATTCAATATCAAGAAATCATCTAATAAATTGACACTGACAGCACTTAAGCAAGCGATCGTTAGTCCCGGTATTTTAAAAATGTCAAAGGGTGGCCTTTTGAACTGGAAGCAAAAAGCAGCACGATCAAAAGAATTTATGCGTCAAGCTCAAGCTTCAAATAATGGTCCGATTGTGATCGATGACTTGGAAGATTACAAACCACTGGAGATCAAATCAGACGTTGCTAAGTTATTAGCACAATCTGATTGGACCGGGACACAGATCGCTAAAGTATTTGGCATTCCAAACTCGTATTTGAACGGCCAAGGTGATCAGCAATCATCAATCGATCAGATCAAAGGGATGTATGCCAATGCGCTTTCGCGTTACATGGGATCAGTTACATCAGAATTAAGCAATAAGCTAAGTACTACTGTGACTGTGAATCTACGTCCAGCATTAGATCCTTTGCAAGACGGCTATGCAAGTACGCTAGCTAATTTAGTTAAAAACGGTGTTATCGCACATAATCAAGCGACATTTTTATTGCAAGAAACGGGATATTTTCCTGAAACTTTGCCAGATGCAGAAAAAAGTAAGCTTTTGTCATTGAAAGGGGGTGAACAGCAAAATGAAGATCCAAATCAGGGGACCGATCGTAGATGATTCGACCGGCATGATGTATGACTATTTTCAAATGCCTAATGTGACACCGTCAAAGATCGCGGAGGCGTTGAAATCTGATGACGGGGATGTTTCTTTAGATATCGCTTCGAATGGTGGAGATGTCTTTGCTGCATCCGAGATCTACACGATGCTACGTAGTTCAGAAAAGCAGGTCAATGTCAATATTATAGGTTTAGCCGCATCGGCTGCAAGTGTGATCGCGATGGCGGGTGATAATATCAGTATCTCACCGACTGCGCACATTATGATTCATAAAGCGTGGACTAATTCGCAGGGTAATGCGGATAACTTAGCACATGAATCTGATGTTTTGAAAGGTATTGATGAATCGATTGCGACCGCATATACCACAAAAACTGGACTAGATCGGGATACTATCATCGATTTAATGGGTAAAGAGACTTGGTTGAATGCTAAAGATGCAGTCGATAAAGGTTTTGCCGATGAAATCATGTTTGAGGATGCAGATAGTCCAGCTGTCTTCAATTCACTGGAAGTCATTCCAAATAAAGTAGCAGTCAATAAACTACTTAATTTTATCCAGCGGGAAAAACAGGTGGATAAGCCCAAAAATACTTTAAAAAAGAAGAAGTTAGCAATTTTACTTGGAAAGGATGGTATTAATTAATGAATATCAATGAATTAAATGATGCGTGGATCGCATCAGGTCAAAAAGTATCTGATATGGATGCTAAACTAAGCGCTCTTGTGATGGATGATAGTTTCGATGAAACAAAATTCAAGGATTTAAAATCTAAGCGTGATAATGAAGCCTTGCGTCGAGACGCGATCAAAGATCAATTAGAGATTGAGCGCATGGCAAGTAAGGTGATGCAAACACCTGATAAAAAATTGACACCTAAAGAAGAGAATTTAAAAGACGAGTTTGTAAATAATTTTATCGGGATGATCAAAGGTGATCCGAAAGTAGTGAATATGGTCACATCCTCGGTTGATGAAAATGGTGATCAGGCCGGGTTAACGATCCCAGCAGATATTCAAACGACGATTCATACTTTAGTTCGGCAATATGATGCACTTGAGCAATATGTAAACCACGAATCGGTAACAACGTCAAGTGGTAGTCGAGTATATGAGAAATGGTCTGATATCACGCCGTTAGCTAACTTAGATGATGAAAGTGCAACAATCGGTGATAATGATGATCCTAAATTAATGGTTATCAAATACTTGATCAAACGTTATGCCGGAATCACAACAGTAACAAATACATTGCTCAAAGATACGGCCGAAAATATTTTGTCATGGTTATCGACTTGGATCGCACGTAAGGTGGTTGTGACACGTAACAAAGCTATTATTGATGTTATGAGCAAAGCACCAAAGAAAACAACATTAGCTAAATTTGACGACATTGTAACGATGATCAATACAAGTGTCGATCCAGCAATCAAAACAACGTCATTTTTGATGACTAATACTACAGGTCTTAACGTCTTATCGCAAGTCAAAGATGCGATGGGACGTTATTTGTTGCAGCCAGATCCAAAGCAACCAGATCAATACTTGTTAAAGGGTAAGCGAATTATTGAAGTGGCAGATCGCTGGTTGCCAGATACAGGTAACGCACACCCACTGTACTATGGTGATCTAAAGCAAGCTGTTACATTGTTTGATCGCGAAAACATGAGCTTGCTTGCGACAAATATTGGTGCTGGGGCCTTTGAAAAAGACCTTTACAAGATCCGCGTGATCGATCGCTTTGACGTTGTTTCAACTGATAGCGAGGCGTGGATCGCAGGCTCGTTTACAACAATCGCCGACCAACCGGCTAACTTTAGCGATGATACTGCTAAGGGTTAATAGATCATGAGTGTAGACAAGACAAAGCTCAAGCTAAGCTTAAGGATCGATGGAAACTTGGATGATGAGCTGTTGGATGCTTATATCGGAGCGGCAGAAAGCTATATCAAAAATGCGGTCGGTGCAGATGAAAGTTTCTACGCTGATAATGATCTCTTTGATGTGGCTGTTATTGCGTTAGCTTCAAGTTACTACACTGAACGTACTGCTTTATCGAGTACGCAACTATATCCAGTCAATCTAACGCTAAATTCGATCATCGGACAACTGCGAGGTAAATTTGCGGAGGTGGCCCAAAATGGTGAAACGAATCAATCCGGCTAGAATGACCTTTAGACTAGAAGTTGGAAGGATGCAAGATGGTGCTAAGATAAATCCTAATACGGGTGCTAGGATCAAAGAATTTAAGCCAGAATTTTCGGCTTTTGCTGGTCAATGGTCGCTTAGGATGACTGAATCGTTGTCCTTGGCTGGTCTAGGGATCAGCAATGCCGTCGTATTCTTTATTCGCCATCGAGATGACATCACTGGGGATATGTTGGTCCGAAAAGATGAGATCATCTATAAAATCAACAATATCTCATTTGATGATGGTATCTCACCTAATGGTTTTGATCTGATCACGTGTACAAGGGAGGTTACAAAACATGGGTGAAGTTAAAAATGCTGAAGAATTCGAGCGGATTTTAGATAGTCTTGTTGAAGGTATCGGACATGATGAACGGGTGCTAGCCAATAAAGTTGGTGCTGAGGCTTTTAAGAAGATCATGCAACCTAAAGTACCGGTCAGCACAAAAACATTTACTGGCAAAACAGTGCACTTGCGCGATAGTTTAGTGACTGAACAACACCCAAATGGCTCTGTTGCCGTGGGATTTACAGCTAAGGGTCACAAGGGCTATATCGGACGCTTTCAAAATGATGGTTGGGATGTACGTGATCGTAATGGTGTCCAACATTCACATGTGCCAGGTAAACATTTTTGGGAAGCGTCAGTCAAAGAAGCTAAGCCTGTCTTAGCTACGGTAATGACTAATGCAATCAAACAAGCAATGGATAAGAAGGTGCGGTAATGACACCAGCAGCTCATGTTAGAAGTGTGATCGAGGCAAAGATCGATGCTATTCCAAATTTAAGCTTGGAGCATGTGCATACGTTTATGATTGATCCCAGTGATAACGCAAAAGAAGATTTGATTTTAGTGATCAGCGAACTAGTCGATGGAGGCAGTTCTTATGGTAATGACCAAGAACTAGATATCACAAGACAAGTTCAGCTGATTTTTTATTATCCACCAAACTATGAGTTTGATATGTCTGAGATTGAAAAAAGTGTCAAACAAGTGCTTTTTGATCAGCGGATCAGGTGTTTTTCTGATGCTGGTCATGTGATGACACCAGACAATCAAAATATCATCAACACACTTAAATTTAAATATACGGAGGAGGAAGTATAATGGCCACAATTGGTTTATGGGGTATCTATACAGGTATTCGAGGAAATGACGGTAATGTCGTATGTGATTCAAAGAAAGGTTTAAGCGATGAAGGTGTTTACTTCGTAAGTACAGATAAAAATGCTGGTAATTTAGGTTCAAAAACAGCAAATATTACTGGATTAGCTGCAACACCAACGAAGATCGATGGGAATAATCAAGTCGTTGATGTTACTAATCCACCATCCAGTCCATCGGTTGCATGGACAGCAAATGAGATCAATTATCTTGTTAAGCAAAAGATCTTAGGCCGTGAATCTAATGGAAAAGGTGGTTATGTCGACACAGATGATACGGTCGAATGTCCACTGATTATCGTGTCTCAGTCGACGATCTCACGTAAAAAAGTATTCTTCTGCTTTGGTCGTGGCGTGTTCAACGAAGCAAGTCACAACGTTCAAACCAACACAAGTACAGCTGAAACACGTGACGATGACAATTTGACATATACTGCTTTGACGTATGATAAGTTCGGCGGTAAACCATATGCTGTATTTTACGAAGATGATCCGCAATTTGATGAAAAAGCAATGTTTGACATGGTTTTCCCAGGACAGAAGATGATCAAGGAAAATACAGTATCACAAAGTGTTTAAAAGATAAAAATAACAGAGACGAGAAATATGAGACGAACGATTAGGAGGCAAAGATAATGGAAAAGACAAAAGTTACATTTAAGCATGAAGTATTTGGACTAAAGGAAGATCAGACGTTGATCGATTCTCCCAAAAATATCAAAGTAATGGCTAAGTATTATACGAAGCTGCTAAATACGGTCGCTGACGATGAAGAAAAAGAAGATTCGATGGAACAACTGGTGTCGGGAACATTAAAAATGACAGACATTGTACTTGAGTGCTCGGCAGAACTATTAGCATTATCAAAAGAAAGTCGCCAAAAGTTGGAAGATCTATCATTTGCGCCAATGTTTAAAACATTCAGGGAAATGTTACTTGTTTGTCTAGGTGTTGACATGGGACTTGATAACGATGCTATCGAGGAAGAACAAGACCCAAAATCCAAGCCAGAAGAACTATCTGGCAATTAGAAAATATGGTTGCTGACATAGATTATCTAGCTCAGCAGGCAATGCAAAATGGTATTTTACCGAGTGACTTCTACAATTCTTCTTTTAGTGATCTGCAGGCTGCATTAGGTGCTAAAGAGCCCAGAGATAGGGTACAGGATCCATTAGATCTAGCTAGAAGTTTAGGTGCATTATAGCGGAAAGGAGGAAATAAATGGAACAAATTCAGGGATATCAGTTTGCTATCGATCTTAACGATAATGGAATGACCAGAAGTTTAAGATCTTTACGAGATGAAGCTAAGCTCTTACGATCAGCGATGCAAGCTAATTTTGCTGAAGTTAGATCTGGTGAAGGTATTATGGCAGCTTATGCTAATAAGATCGAAGATGCCAAGCGTGCGATCGAAGGGCAACGAGCATATATTGAACGCTTGAAGAAAGAACAATATGAATTAGATCTTTCGACTGACAAAGGTCGCCAAGCATATGTGAAGTATGAAAATCAGATCAATACCGCCAAACGTGCGATCACTAGTTTGGAAGCACAAGAAAAGCGAGCAACTAATGCATTAAACACACATAAATCGGGTGTTTTGCAATTACGTGATGCTGTTGAAACAAGCAAGCGGGTTAATGAAAATTATGTAACTCAGCTTGAGGCAGAAGGACGAAAATACGCAGCTCAACAAGCTAAAGTCAAAGGCTTGATCGATGTTCGTAAGAAAATGGAAGAGCAATTAAGTGCTGAAAAAGGTCTATTGGCGCAGGTTGAACAAACCTCTGGTAAGATGTCTAAAGCTTATCAAGAGCAAGCAGTACGTGTTGCAGAGTTGTCGACTAAGTATGTTCAAAATGAAAAAGCTATTCGTGAGTCAAATGTAAAGACACTTGATATGAGTAACACAATGATCAAGTTTAGGGACAAAGTAGGCTCTGCCGGAGAAGCGGCAAAAAGTGCTTTTAATAAAATTAAGGAACATGCGTATCTTGCAGCTGGAACGGTCGGAACACTTTACACGATTGCCAAATCAAGTGCTAATAAGGCATCAGAAGTATCAAGTCAATATAAAGTTATTTATAATAACTTGATCACTAGTGGCGAAAGTGCAGCCGAGGCAACTGAAAAAGTTAAGCAGATGCAAGAGGACGGCGCAAAGTATTCTGTTAAATATGGTATATCTCAAAAAGAAATCGCAGATGGTTATCTAGAATTAGTAAAACGTGGATATAGCTCAACTCAAGCACTGGGTGCTATGAATACTGAATTACAAGGTTCGATTGCTTCGGGTGATGACTTTAGTGATGTTATTAAAGTTGCTAGTCAGACCTTGGAAGGATTTCAGATGAACGTTGATAAGTCTGGCAACCCACTTAAATCTGTAGCTGAGATGTCCAAGCAAACTAAGATCGCAGTTAATGAATTAGCATATACAGCTGACGTTACATCAACAGATTTCCAATCTTTGGGTAAAGGGATGGAATATGTTAACTCGACAGCACACCAAGCTAAATTTAGTTTGAGTGAGACTTCGGCTGCAATGGGTATTTTGAGTAATAATGGTTTAGAAGCAGACAAGGCTTTGGTAAAACTGGCCGCTTGATCAGAAATGATCTTGAAAAATAAATCCGTTAATTCGGGGAAGACTAAGTTATTTATGGTATAATTATGGTAAATCTACGATGGTGGTGATAATTATGGCCGATCTATTATTTGATTTACTATATAATACTGAGACTGGTAAGAAATTTGTAGCTATTTTTGAAAAATACATTGAATTATGTCATAAGCATAGGTGGTTAGGAATTATCAGTTATTTGGCCATCATTATTACGCTTGCTCCATTAATGGGCTGGTTTTGGAATTTTCTCGATGGATTGCTCAGAACACTATCTGTTTTAGCAATTCTATGTATTGGAGGATTTATTTCAATGATTGCTTCAATTTTTAAATAATATGTTGATCCCGAGCCAAGCTGTAAGGAAACTTATAGAAGGTGTAGAGACTAGAGAAAGTAAGCTAAGATCTGAGCACGTGTGAACGTGCTTTTTTTATGCAGAAATTTCCACGAAGGCGGATGACCCTAGCACTTTAGATGTGGGTCAAAAGATAGTCCGAGCACTATGGAAACATAGTGAACTAGATGATAAAGAACTTCTAGGGTAACATTTGGGTACAGGTCTGCGAAAAGTAATCAATAGCTTGACCGATGCGGTTGAAGCTCAAAAAGCTGCGCAAGAAGGTTCAAGTAATGCTATTGAAACATATACCAAAAAAATTCAAAAACACAAAGACAAAATTACGGAGTTAGAAGAGTCTGTAAAAAATGGAACTAAAAGCGGTAAAGCTGCTGCCAGTGCAATCAAGCAACAACAAGATGCAATCAGTGATCTTGAAGAAGAAATCGAAGGTGCTAAAAATAGTAATAATGGTTCAGTTCTAGACCAAATCGGTATCAAACGTGAGGATATCGTTGATGCTAACGGAAACTTTAAAGATATGACTTCTATCATGAAAGTTTTACGTGAGCATACTAAAGGGCTAGGATCTGAAGAAAAAAATGCTGTCTTTAATTCGTTGTTTGGGACAACTGGACAACAAGCTGGTGCTATTTTAGCTGAAAATAGTAAGCACTTAGGTGATTTGACTAAAAAAGTTGAAGAAGCTGGAAAAAAGGGAAATTATGTTCAAGAGTTAGCTGCTAAAAACGCTAAAACTGCTGAAAATTCAAATAAACGTTTTAAAGAAGCTTGGAGTGCCTTAGAAATTGAATTTGGTGCTAAATTACTCCCTTATATGACAGATGCAGCTAATCAGTTGACTAAACTATTTGATCAAAAATCTTTTCAGGAAGATGTAAAAAAAGCTTCTGAAGGTGTTGGCAAGGTCGCCGGTGGGATTTTAAAAGTTGGCGAGTTTGCAGTTAAGCATGTTGGTGCAGTATTTACATTTGGTAAAGCAATGGCTGGACTTTGGGCTGTTTCAAAGATTGCGGGCTTTATCAACAAAATGATAACTCTACGTTCGTTATTTGGTAAAAATAAAGCGCTATTGGAAGAACAAGTGCAAGTCGGTGCGTTGATCAAAGAATACCAGAATCTGGCACTTGCCAAGTCTCAAGCCGGCGGTGCTTACACTGGTGGTAAAGTATCTAAGACAGCAAATACAGTTTCTGAAGTTGGTAATGTTGCCGAAACAGCAGTTGAAGCTACAGCAACAAAAGGTGGTAAAAGTATCACTAAAAATGCTGGTAAATTAACAGCACTTGGAAAAGGTCTGGGGACAAAAATAATTGGTGGTGTAGGCCTTGCAATCGCAGCGTGGGACGTTGGATCTTCTATTTATGATGCTGTGAAATCAAACAAAGCTGAAGCTAAGTATCAAGCAGCTGGTAAGACGGCTGGTACTTTGGTTGGTGGAACCATTGGAGCTTTTATTGGTGGACCAGGTGGCGCAATGATCGGTGCAAGTATCGGTGAGCAGATCGGTGGATCTAAGACCGTGACCAACGCTTTGAAGAAGTTTAAAAAGTCTTGGGATAAAATGGTCAAAAGTGAAAAGCTTGAAGCACCTAAGATGAGTGAAAAAGAATCACATAAACAACTTCTAAAGGAACAAAAAGAGTACTATAAGCAGAAGCAAAAACAGGATCTAGACGATCTTAAGACACTTCAAAAAAATGGGATAATCACCAAAGAAGAGTACAAAAAGAGAGTCGATGATGCTAAAAAGCACTATAAAGATCTTGAAAAAGAGGCTCGTCGTTCGGGTTCAGATCAGTCTGCAATCGATAAGTACTATGCTATTCAAAAGCAGAAAATTGATACAGATTACAACAAAGAGAAGAAAAAAATCCACGATAAATATGACTTGGAAGTACTAAATGCCCAACAAACTTTTGGTAAGAGGTCAGAACAATATAAAAAAGCAGTTGCTAAACGTGATAAAGCACTGGATGAAGCAAGCTCAAAGCATAAGAAAAAGATTTATGAGTTAAACGAGAAGTATGCAACAACTAACATGACAAAAGAAGCTAAGATGCATACAACTTTAACAGGTAAGATTCAACTTGAAACTGATAAGCAAGGCAAGATTTTAGAAAAACTAACCTCTAAAAAAGGTAAGTTGAGTAATAAGCAACTGCAAGAAGCAGTCAATAATGCTCAAAAAGAGTACGATAAGATCACTAAATTAGCCAATGATGAGTACAAAGATGTCACTAAGAAAGCTGAGAAAAAATACAAAGAAGTAAAAGATGCGGCTGAACGTCAGCGTAAATCAGCAATCAAAGCGGCAGACGAGCAATACAAAAAGACAGTGGAAGCAGCTGAGCGTCAGTATAGTGGTAATTCTAAGTGGGCTAAAGAACAGCGTAAGGCAGTAAAAGAGCAAGCTGAAAAGCAACGTGACGAAGCACACAATGCAGCAAATGACCAGTATAAAAAAGTTACTGAAAAGGCGAAGAGGCAACACGATGAGACCGTTGATAAAGCAGATAAGCAGAGAAGTGAAACAACACGCTTAGCTGGTAAGCAAAGAGATGATGTTACAGCATCTGCACGTGAACAGTCTAAAGGCGTTGTAAAGCATGCTGTCAATCAGGCTAACAGTTCTATGGATGCTAATTCTAAACAAGCAAAAGGCTCATCTTCGATTTTTGAAAGCTTATTTGATTTCTTCAAGAAGATAGGCAAGTTTTTTGGAAAGTCATATTCTGAGGCCAGAGCTAATCCTTATACGTATACAGCTGTAAATATGGGTGCTTATGCTACTGGTGGACATGCTAATTATCATGGTAAGGCACTTGTCGGTGAAGCGGGTCCTGAGCTTATTTATCGACCATATAGTGGTAAAGTCGGGATTGCAGGTCAAACGGGCCCGCAATTTATCGATGTGCGCCCCGGAGATCGGATCTTAAATGCAAAAGACACTGCTAAAGTCATGTCTGGATCATATGTGGGGACACTTCCTGGTTATGCAACTGGTAATATCTCGTTAGGTGATTTTTTTAAAAAAGTTCGTGAAGGTGCTGAAGATATCTATGATCACTTATCCGATACTGCAAGTGATATTTTAGATAAGATCACCGATCCTAAAAAAACGCTGATCGATATTGCGACTAAGACTTTTAATTTGGATAGTGTCCCGGATGCTGGGATCATTGCACGTGATATTACTAAGGGCATGGTTAATGATGCTGTTGATGGCTTAGCTGGAATCTTAAAGAAGATCAAAGACAGCTTTTCTGCTGGTGGCGGTAGTGGTAATTCACCTAACGGAACGATGAGTAAAAGTGAATTTGGTAAAGTAGCCCGTCATGCTGCTTCATTGATGCATCAAAAATTATCTGCTCGAGATATTGAGCATTTGTATTGGCAAGCATTTGTTGAGTCTAATGTCAATCCTGCCACTGGTGGTGGGTATGATGATCATGATGGTACTGGGCTACCGTATGGATTATTCCAATACAAAATTGGGACTTGGAATGCTTGGGCAGTTAATGGCCACAAGAATATCCATTCAGCCCTTGATCAGATTATGGCTGTTTTAAATGATTCTAACTGGCGCAATGACTTTGCTCCGATTGGCATTCGGCGCGGTTGGGGCCCACGGGGTCATCGTATGATGGCAAATGGTGGGCTTGTAACACAAAATCAAATGATTGAAATCTCTGAAGGTAATTTGCCTGAAATGGTAGTTCCGCTTGATCTGTCTAAGCGATCACGTGCATATCAGTTGATGCAACAGTCGTTAGATTATTTTGCTCAAACTGATAACTCTAAACGATCGAATGGAGATATCGAAGTCAACAAAGATCTAAAAGAATTATCTGAAACGGTCAAGGATCTTAAGAATTTGGTAGGAATGTTGTTAAATGTCAATGGATCGCAACTTGAAGCAATCAAAGGTATCAATGGCTATGATAAGACAAAAGTTTATCGGGATATGGCAAGTGATCAAAGATTAGCAAACTATCAACAATTCAATGTTTAGGAGGGAAAAGTTTGAAGATCTATGGTAATCATTTTCGCTATCCTAAGCTTTGGATCAAGCGAGGTAATGAAGATGAAATTGAAATTGAGTCGATCACCCCCAACCTTAAATACTTAGGTGATGATGAAGATCCAATCGTAACTAATACTTATTTGACTAATCTTGGTGGGGATGGAAGCTATCCCACTGAAAGTACGATCGATAAAAATGTGATCAACGCAAGATTTTATTTTAAGTTTGGTGACTGGTGGGACTATAAGCTAGCTAAGCATGATATTTATCGCTATTTTTCCTCAAAAGAAATTTTTAGGATCCGGACTGATGGCGAACCTGGAGTGGTCAAGTATGTTAAAGCAGGTAATTTCACAATCGCACCGATAGAACAATTTGCACGGACGTCAGTTTTTACGATCCCGTTTGAAAATCCAAGTGGATATAAATATAGTTTGACGACATCTGATCAACTAATGAACTACGATCAAGAAGCTTGGATGCTTTATGGTGGGAACATTCCAAACGGTGAGAATTTAGATTATCATTTCATCAACAAACAGTCATTTAGAGTGTTTAATGCCAGTGATATCACGATTGATCCATACTTTCAACGACATGAGTTAAATATCATCATGGAACACTTTGGTGATGGCTTTAAGTTGATCAATAACACCACTAAAACAAGTTGGAGTTATAAAGGCCAAATGAATAATACAGACAAAGTGATCTTACAAGGGATCAATACCTTCAAAAATGGGACGCTAGACAATAATAATACAGATTTTGGTTATATCACATTGACCCCTGGCTGGAATGAATTTTCGGTCGTTGGAGCTAATGATCTTGATATAACCTTTTCTTTCCCATTCATATATGTAGGTTAGGGGGCGCAAAGGGATGGAAATTTTAAATGCGGTAAAAAATAATAAGTTCGTTTATTTTGGCTTTGATCCGCGCGCAGAAAGTAAAAACGATCCTTGGAATGCACTGCCTAACCTAAGTGCATCTAATGATGGAGAAAGCTGGAGCAGTGTTGCTAATTTTAGCAAGTTGAAGGGGCTGAGAGACGGCTTTATTTGTTGCGTTGGTGATGTGTACTATATCATTGGTACACTAGCGTTTTATAAGACGTCTGATTTCAAGCTGTTTACCGAACTTGATCTAAGCTTGATCAAAAATGGTCAGTATACTGATATTTGGGCGCCTGAATTCTTTAAAGATAAGAATAATAAATATCACATTATCTATAGTGCAACTTTAAATGGTAAACGTGGTATTTATGTGGCTGATTTTGACCCGGTCACAGATAAAGTATCTAATGCTTACCAACAGGTCGATGTAGACTGCCAGAGTTCTATTGACCCAAACCTTACTTATATGGACGGCAAATATTACTTGTGGTTATCTAGTGCTAGATTGTTTGTCGCTGATAACTATTTGGGGCGGTATACCGAGATTGCTACAAATATTATTAATGATCCTAAAGCACATTGGTATGAAGCACCTGAAATGCTGATTGCTGGTGACTACTTGTATTTGTATCAGGATAAGATCGATGGGCATGTTGATGGTGTAGCTGATTCAGGCTATATGGTATATCGCAAGGCCAAACGAGTGAATCCACTTATTTGGACTGATGAGCAGATCGTTAAAAACGACATCAATATGCGACACGGGAGTTTCTTGTATAATGATACAAAGTTTGTGCGTTATCCAACTTATGAGATGCCCAAAAATGATTTCAAGAAAGTTGTCACGATCAAAGCGCTATCGCTGAAACAAGAACTCCCGCTAAATTGTATTTTGTGGTCGACATTTTCAGTGCAGTGGGCAAAAAATAGCACTTACCAATTGCAATTTACAGCTTTTGATGATAGTGGCCTTGCATTTAATGCATTACTAAGTACTGAAGGTATTATAACTTTTGATGGACAGCAGTATATCATTAAGCAGGTTTCGCCAACAACACAAGACGGGAATTCTCAAGTTCAAGTTACAGCTACACATATATATAACGATATTGCTAGAGTTCGTCAATATAATGTCAAAGAAGGTACTCTGACATATTTACCACAGGACATCCTAGAGTTTTATTTGGGATCACAAAATAAGGATAATGTTGGTTATACTTATTCTGTTTATGGTGATTTTGATAAGCAGCAGATACAAAATCTAGGCGATACGAGTGGAAAAGATATGATCAGTAAGATCTTAAGTACTTGGCCATCTGCGATCGTTTATCCAAATAATAAAAACATCGGTGTCTACAGTGCACAAGCTTTTGAAAAAAACTTCGGTCAACGTATCGATTACCGAAATAATGTGCAAGGCATTAGTATGACGATCGATAGTACAAACATCACTAATAAAGTTAAATGTTTTGGTAAACAAAAAGAAAATAGTACGGATAATAACAAGGTGGAATATTATTTTCCACCTTTTTTCGTTGAGGATCGTAAATCAATCGAAGTTTGGGGCGTTCATCCGATGGAAAATATTTCAGATGAACGTTTTACTGATCAAGAAAACATGCGCAGATATGCACGCTCACAATTACAAGTTGAACCAGTTGTGAGTCTTGAAGTCACAGCTAACGAAAATTTTAAGCCGATTCCGGGAGAAAAACGTCATCTAACGATCAAAGATATTGGTTTTGAAACTGATGTAACACTGATCGGTTACACTTGGTATCCGTACAATCTGGATCAAGCAACGGTGCTACAGTATGAAAACTTACCAGCAAGTATCTTAAATTCGCAATCATTACTGAATAATCGGATCAATGACATCAGCAATTTGGCACAAAAAGCATTGAATAAGGCTTTTACAGCCACTACTACGTATTATTCAAGGGATGATCCAACAAAATATAATATGGTCCGAGTAGGAGATATTTGGGTGCGACCATTAGAGGAGGAAGGAAATGAAAAAACAAGCAAATAAATTTATTCAGCCTGATCCTCAAGCAATGGATAAAGTTCCAGCTCAGATGATGATCTATGACGGTCAAGCTTGGTTGGAGATCAGTAACCAACAGACGATTAATGAATTTGGTCAGATCACCACAGATTTGCGAAAAGATGCAGATGAAACGATGCTGTATGTTCAAAAAGTTGAAGATGATTTCAAACGTGCTGGCGATGATATTTTAAATGAGATCGATCGTGAGACGACCCGACTAGATAAATCGATCGCAGATGCCAAGCTAGATACTAAAAATGTTGATCAACGTGTAACTGAGATTGATAGTAAAAATCAGCAAAAGGTTGAAGAGATCAAGAATAATTTAACACTGGTCGATAAAAAGCTCGATGATAATGCCATCCAAAGTCAGCAAAGTTTTAACAAAATGAAGACAGATGTATCTGAGCAACTACAGTCTAAGTCAGTAGAGATCGCTAAAGCTAAAAATCAGGCGATCGAAAATGCCGATGCAGCACTTAAAGAATTTCAAACTACGGTAACAACAAAATTTGAAGATACTGACGGCAAGATCAGTCAAATGGTAACACAAACAGAGCATGATGCCTTGACCAAACAAGTAGATTCAAATGCGACACGTATCAATCAAAATCAGCATGCTATCGAGTTAAAAGCTGATAAGACGATAGTTGATGAAGCAAACACAAAGATAAGTGATCTAAGTAGTTCGCTGACAGTTGTAAATGATGCGATCAAAGCTAAGGCTGGAAAAACAGATGTTGACAAGTTATCAGGTAGAGTTGCTAAGGCAGAAGCAAGTTTAAATCTAACCAACCAACAGATCCAGCTCAAAGCTGATTCAAGTGCTGTTAATGCGCTAACTAAAAGTGTTGATGTGCTTAAACAGTCAGCCTTGACAGTCGACAGCGATAAGATCAAAGGACTGACATCAGAAATCGAACGCACAAATCAACGCATTACTGATACGCATACTTTGACTGAGCAAAATGCTAATACTATCAGAACGTTAGCTACTAAAGAAGAATTAAGCACAGTGACTCAAAATTTTTCACGATCGAAAAGTGAGTTGTCACAAACGATCGAAGAGATTCGTGCAAGTGTTACTACAGTTGATGGAAAAGTAAATAACTTATCCGTTGGTGGGAAAAATTTACTTAAGCAATCACAACTTGGATCAAACTATGCACACGATGCTTGGTATGCAGCTTTTGGTGGAGTTACATGGAACAGCGATACAGTAGAGTTGAATGTAGGTAACAAAGATTGCGTGCAGATCGAACAACGTGTGTATGATGTTGAGCCTGATTCTGACTATGTTTTTAGTTTTGACCTAAATTATGCTGATGGACAACATCTAGACAAGCAAGGATTTATTTTCTGGGAGTTTCAAGATAGAGAAGGTAAGCATACAACAAGAGTATATCGCGACAATTGGACAAGTATGGCTAAAATACCTAATACACCTGGAAGAAAAGATAAGAAAATAGTGATCCACACACAGCCAGATACACATATGCTTATTTTCATGGTCAGATCGCTAAAAGGAGCAACGCAACCATTTAGGATCAGTAAGGTCAAGTTTGAGAAGGGAAAGATCCCGACTGATTATACTGCGGCGCCTGAAGATACTGACAACAAGTTAAATGGTCTCGAAAGTAAATATGCATCCCTTGATGTCAAAGTTAATGGAATCAATACAACGGTTGCGACTAAGGCTGATAAATCATATGTAGATCAAAAAGCAGGTGAGATCAATTCAGTAGTAGCCAATAAAGCTGATATATCCTATGTAGATCAAAAAGCTAGTCAATGGCAAGTGGCTTTGCAAAACTTAGATAATACTGTGTCCGGTAAGATAACGGCCACAAAGCAAGATTTGGTATCCCTGTATGAGTCTGAAACATATAAAGGGATGCAAAAGATTGTTAAAAATTCAGCCTTTCTGCAAAATTCTGATGGCTTTACGACACAAGTTCAGGAGTTATTGGGAAATGAACTAAAACAAGTTAATTTAGTCTATAATTCAGAATTTGAGTCAGGAAATGGTCAAGAAATTGAAGGGTGGACTACAAATTACCAACTTAAGCGTGGTACGAACACGTATGATAACTACTATGGAAGTACGACTTTGGGTATGTGGACATTTAGTAATTCAAATGATCGCTGGGTAAATGCCTGGTCGCAGATGATCGATGTGAATGAAGGAGATCACTTATCAGCTAGTGTTGTGGCTTTTTATACTGGTGGAGTTGTATCGACTCCACTTGGACGTTGTGGTATTGAAATTGAATTGCTTGAAAATGAAAGATCTGGTCGAAAGGTTTGGGCAGGAACTTACGAAGAAATTGCTAACATCCCTTATCAGCATGAGAAAACACTTCGAATCGATGACTATATCATTCCAAAAGGGATAACAAAAGCTCGCATTGGGCTAGTTATTAGAGGGAAAGGCAATGTCATGTTTGCTCATCCAATGCTTGTTAAAGGCAACCGTGTAGGTATTTATCAGCCTTCGGTCATCAAAAAATTAAGCAAGCTTACGCAAACCTTAGATGGATTAAGGTCAGAAGTCCATGATAGTAGCATCAATTCTGTGATCGGACAGACTGCTAGAATGATCGCGCTTCAAATCTCAGGCGATAAAAATAAAGTCATCTCACAGATCAATGCCTCAACTGAAGGTGTTATGATCGATGGCAAACATATCATGATCAATGGTAATACACGAATTCAGGGGACTTTGATGGTAAATGATGTTGTTATGAAGTCTCAAAATAATGCGGTCAAATTTAGCCCAGAAAGTTTAGATATGATCGGCGCTAACTCAATGTTGAAATTGCAAAGTGATTCTATCCAGCTTGGAGCAACATCTAATGATCCAAGAAAACAATGGGGGCTCGGGCTTAGTAAAAATGGATTAGCTGTGACTGTCCCAGTGAAAAAAACAGGAAGAGCAACTAATAACCCTGAAGACTATCAACGAGAAATTCAGGGATATGTCAACGGTGGTGGTTGGGACTATACAAAGGCTGAAGTGGTTGGTAGTGGAGCGTCAGGAATAGAAATTGGGCTGATGACTAAGCAAATATGGGGTGATCCTTACGGTGGCGACTACATCGCAATTGGCCAGTATACCCCAACGAATTCGCAAAAAACAGCTCGGACTTTTACACCGGCAATATCGTATTCCGAAACAGGAGCAGGTTGGGCTCCACGTGATATTCATATGTATAAACCAACGACGTTTCACTCAGAAATGCATATGAATGTGCCAAGTACTGGCTACGGTATTAGGACCGCGTGGGTATCGTGGAGTGATTGGAATAATGAAAAGTATCCATGCTTCGTTAATGATACATCAAACTGGGGCGGAATCGCATTTCCTTCAAATGGAAATGCGGTCATGTTTAATAGTGCGGGTAAAAGATTTAATATCTATGAAACAAAGGATAATAAATATTATAACGGGTATGGTGGTAATTAATGGAATTCAATAAAACAGTTATTTTAAGTGGTGACGTTAAGGATGAAAAAGGCAATGTTTTTGCCTCAATGCGGACAGTTTTGGAAGGTGATGGTTCTACACCAGTGATCATGACTATGGGCAACCAAAAAGTTGTTGGGTTTAGGAATGATGGGACGCCGATAGTACCAAAGCTTCAAGAAGATAAGCTCAAAGCTGCACAAAAAGAATTGCAAGCTGAAGCAATCAAACAGCAAAAAGAACTTTGTGTCGAAAATGGTGTAGATCCAGACTTAGTTAACATTATCAATGCTGAAAAGGGGGTGAAATAAGTTGGATAAGATGTCAACGCTGATCCAAAAATTAGCGGTGAAACTAGCAAATAAAGAGCTTCAGATCACTAACTTAGAAGTTGAAAACGATGAGTTAAAAGAACAGATCGCAGAGCTTAGCAAAAGTTCCGAAGAAACAAAGAAAGGTGAGGAATAGAAATGGCATTGGAAAAACAAAAAGAAGTTAATTTAACAGCATATTCAGTTGTAGGTGATGATAAGAAGCAAGCAGTTCGTTTGTCGGCCACGTTATCAACAAGTGATAGCACTAATGATTCAGCTAATCAATTTGTCATGGATAATGAGGCTTATATGGCTCATAAGACAGAAGTGCGTAAAGATATCACAACATTTCAAAATTATGTTTATGAGCAAGAAGATCTGTTAGCTTCTGAAATGAATAAGGAGTGATAAAAAAATGAAAAGTCGCATTGATCCACCGATTTTAGATATTTGGGATGAACCAATGTCATTTGCGAATCGGGATGCACGTAATCAAAAAAACCATAACTGGTATGTTTTGCGTCAGTATGGTGCGGACTTAGGCTTATGGATCAAGGGTTATATTGATGGGTATGATGCACGTTTTGATAACTTGATCAGAAGTGTAAAGCAGCCTGATGAAGTTGTTGATGCACGAGTTGATGCGTTCAATACTACCTATTCCACATTAAAAAAACGAATCGACGCTTTACAGTTAGACAAAGCAAGTAAAATCGATGGCTTTGAAGTCAATGATTTACGTACGATTCAGCTTAGGGATATTTCAGAAATAAGTTCGCCCCTTAGAATTGGTAATAAGCGTAATTACCAAGGAAGAAGCACAAATGCTCTAGCTGAGGGACTAATGATCTGTTCCGTTTCGCGTTTATCTTTAAAGGAGGTGGTCAAGGTTGACTAAATCTGTGAAGCTGATTTTTGAAAACGAATTTGGCGATCAAGAACAGATGTATCCAGAAACACATGCACAAGCTGTTTTTGGGTTGGGAGATTTTGTTGATGATCATTTTGCGAGAAACATGGAGCTAAAGGCTGGAAGTGACCTAAACCATCTAACTTCTGGAAAATATCAAGGATCAAGAACCTACGTTATTAATGGAGTTTCAGTCGCCAATGCGCCTGAATTTTTTAATGGCTACGGGTCATTGACTGTCAATGATATTAATGGTAATACATGTACGCAAGTATTGATCGCAAGTAATGGGAAACGTTGGACACGTGGTGCTGGTGGTCAAAATAAGGTATTTAATGAATGGAGGGCTTTTTAATGGGTGAATATATTGCAGATTTGAAAGATGGTTCAGGAAATGGGATCCGACCACAAACTTTATGGGAAGCAATTTTGAATGCTCCCGATTTTGCTGGAGAGATCCAAGCAGCTAAAGATATTGCTAACGGAAAAATTGACAAGGGGCAAGCTTTAGCTTATTGGGGAAATACTGTTAATGGTGATACCGACTGGGATACGGTTGTTAAGAATGGCATCCATATGGTTTGGGCTACTGATGGTAATCGTGCTGGAACACATTTCCCTGGCAAGAATAATAAAGCTTCAACAGATGGAAATTGGGGCGTTTTACTCGTGATGGGAAATTTTGGGAAAAATGCTGACGGTGGCTTAGGCGTTCAAGTTGCTTTTATGGTGCCGGGCGATATCTATATTCGTTCTCATGATGGTACTGGTGCTGGATATTGGGAAGAATGGCGTCACTGCAGTTATACTGTAACACCTTAATTTAAGTTGGGTGGGAGGGATGGAGAAAGGACATAGCGATGTTTGATAATATCGTAAAAAATCGTTTCTGGTTCTTTAAAGCGCTAGAAACGTATTCATTAGCTGTCTATTTCATCGTTAAACGATCGACGGGGATCTTTGATTGGGATCACAGTCCACTAGCTGCGCTCGATGATCCACCGTTCATTTTTATGTTGGCGGTTGTCGGAACGATCGCGCTCGTTTATGCGCTGTGGGATATCAAACATCTGTACTACAAGCAAATCATGACAAGCACGCTCACGTTTGTTTGGCTGGCGTTCTTCTTGTCATTTTGTGCGAACGATGCGCTGCGTGGTGTCTATTTAAGTTTCCCAGGTATTTATTCGTTTTTCGTGTTAATTGGAATAGTGATTGAATTACGGTGGGGGTGATTGTTTGTGACTGACCAAGTGTGGGTCGCTGTGATTAGTACGCTTGGTTCGATAATTGTGGCTTACATCACAGCATCTGCTAATAGCAGAAAAGCTGATAAGAAAGATGATATCAGCGAATTAGAAAAGCTTAGAGAAGAGAACGCTAAGCTCAAAGAAAAAATTAAAAATAGGGGGAAGAAAAATGGAAACAAATGAATTAATTGTTACGGTACTCGCAACTGTTTTGACTGCAGTAATCAGTTACTGTGGTAATGTGCTTGTGAAAAACAATCGAGCATTGACGATAGTGCGTGCTATCGAGCCACTAGCTAAAGACGCAGTGATCGCTGCGCAAAAACTTGGAGTAACTGAGTATATGACAGGTATGGCGAAGAGAAATCATGCGGTGCAAGTTGTTGCTCAGGCGCTCTCAGATGCAGGTTTCACAGTGAATGATGAGCAAGTCATCAAGAACGCAGTAGAAAAAGCGTATGCACAACAGCGTGATCTATTGAAGCAATATCCGCAAAAGAAGGAGGACTAGATTGATGAAAAAGAAAATTCTTGGAGTTGTCGCAACGGCAGCTCTTTTTTTATCGCTCGCAACACCGATGACGGCTCAAGCTGCTAAAGGTGATCATGGTGTCGACTGGGCTAAGTATCAAGGAGCGAATGGCATCTTTGGCTACCCACACGATAAGTTTGCGATCGCACAAGTTGGTGGCTACTATAACGGTGTCTTTCGTGATCAGTGGACCTATCCAACGCAAGTACAATATGCGATCGCTCAAGGAAAACGAGCGCACACATATATCTATGCACGCTTTAGCAATAAATGGGAAGCAGATCAAATGTTAAACCACTATTTGCCAAAGGTACAAACACCTAAGAAGTCCATTGTAGCTTTGGACGTTGAAGATGGTACACCGAACACCGAAGCAGTGTTGTACGCTTTGGATCGTGTTGAAAAGGCAGGTTATACCGCTGTTTTGTATGGTTACAAGAGCTTCTTGCTCAATCATGTTGATCTAGCACGGATCGCACGTCAGTATCCACTCTGGTTAGGTGAGTATCCAGACTATAATGTTACACCAGAACCAAATTATAATTACTTTCCAAGTTTTGATAATATTGGTATTTTTCAGTTCACCAGCACGTATATTAATACGCCTGGTGGCTTAGATGGCAATATCGATCTAACTGGTTTGACTGACGTTGGCTACAAAGGTGGCAACGCTGAAAAACCAGTGACAAAGCCAGACGCTGTTAAGCAAGGCATCATTGCAGATAATACACCAAAGAAAAATATTACGACAGGTTATACAGTTAAGATCAATTTTAGTGCTAAAAATTGGGCTAGTGGCGAAGCAATCCCACAGTGGGTCAAAGGTCGTGATTATCCAGTTATCCAAACAAACGGTAGCAAAGTTTTGCTTGGTGGTATTATGTCTTGGATCAATCGCTCTAATGTTGAGATCTTATCGACAGCTAAGCAAAACAACGCTCAAGCTACAGCAACAGGCACATACACTGTGCGAGCTGGTGACAGTCTGAGTGCAATCGCTGCTAGATTTGGTACGACGGTCAGTGTATTGCAGAGTGCTAATAACATTCGCAATGCAAATCTTATTTATCCGGGTCAAGTACTTCGAGTTAGCGGTCAAGCGACACTCCAACGTACATATACAGTACGTTATGGCGACAATCTAAGCACGATTGCCGGGCATTTAGGAACGACAGTCAGCGTACTTCAAAGTGCTAATGGTATTAAAAACGCCAACTTGATTTACGTTGGCCAAACATTAAGATATTAATGCACGCTAAAGCGCCTCGCTCAATTTTTTTCGGGCGGGGCGCTTTTTTAATGCAAAAAAATTACCCTCTGACAAATATGTCAGAAGGTAAAACTGGCTGGGCTGATTAGACCCAATACGAGATTAACTCGTGTCCTTACAATTACATGATAGATTATTGTTCTAATTATGTCAATATTCTAGTATAATCGAAGACGGTACATAGAAGCTGATTACTTCTAACTCAAGTGCCGATTGCGAGGTGATACTCGTGTCCTTACTATTTGACTTAGTATTGGCGATCCTTGTCAATCTAATTTCAGATATTATCTATGATTGGTTGAAAAACCATCGATAGATAACAACGCCCCGATCTGTTGATTGGGGTTTTATTTTTTTGTTGCACAATAGTTGCACAAAATGCCTATAAATAGCTAATTATAAAGGGTGAATAATCTCACCCGGATCATATCAAATGAAGTTAATTACCGTATAAAAAAGGCAAAACGTTGTTATATCAGCGTTTTGCCTTTTTTGTTATTTAGGAGAAATCGTTAAAAACAGTAAGTTGTAGTAAGAAAAGGGTAATGGAAGGGTGATGATCACTCCGCAAGATCATCCAATTTTGAGGTGATCGTTATATCATTTTTCCTCAGTTGTAACTCTAAGCAGACATTATATCTTTTTAGTTCTGTTTGAATCAATTGTTTGGGTCACCAGTGTCATTGGGATCGGCATTAGCATTAACTTCTACATCTGCTTGTTTTCCTTTTTCAGTTGGCGTTCCATCCTGATTAAGATAGCCATTTTGCTTAGCCCATTCAATTTGATCTTGCACCCAAGGATCAGGATTTCCATACACATCAGTGCCAGGAGCATGGTCTTGACCGGGTATAACTTGGTTGCCTTGAGGATCGTACCCATTTTCTTGATTTAACTGGCTTTGTGATTTAGCTTGCTGAGGAGTGGTTAACTGTTACCAAAAACATAGAAAAATGTGTTATAACAAACCAT
>OLSD01000923.1_pt1 | contig 26937 bp, 42 predicted proteins | sample 1672211 | NCBI WGS metagenome assembly OLSD01 (sample SAMEA3136659, study PRJEB25190) | human gut metagenome | reverse complement strand
CAGTCAAGATTCTCAATAAGGTGAATACTACAGCTCAGTCTATGGCTGTTCTCGAGATCAAGATTGCAGTCAAGATTCTCAATAAGGTGAATACTACAGCTCAGTCTATGGCTGTTCTCGAGATCAAGATTGCAGTCAAGATTCACAACACATTGTTCCCTAATGCTAAGGTAACAGGTTTGACAGATGATGAGCTTGACTTCTTGAAGGACTGCATCTAAGTCCTTTATTTATTTTGTAATGAAATGGACATTGCTTTGAACAAAGTAGTGTCCATTTTCTATATTAAATCATATATAATATAGCAATAAAGATAAAAATGGAATATAGTGTAGAGAAATATGGAGAAAAGAAAGTTTTCTCTGAGCAGTGTCAGCAATTTATGAAAGAAAAGCTTGGTGGTAAAGATATTTATTCACTTTCATTGGAAGAGCTTAAAACATATAAAGAGGACTTGGAACACCTAATTGAAGAGAATTCAATGTTGGAATTATGCAGCAAGCTTTTAAATAATGCGGCGTACGGTGCATGTGCAAATCGATTCTTTTATTTCTATGATATGCGTGTTGCAAGTGATATCACTGCAGAGGCAAGAAATTTGACAAAATTCATGTGGCATAGACTTGAAGAGTTTTTCCATGAAGATATTTGGCAAAGAAAGGATTTATGGGAAAAATTTGGATTTGAACTTGATGAGTCAAAGCATGATTGGTTTAGAGAACAGCATATTAGTGAATATTCAGATACAGATTCTGTATATACTCAATATGGTGATTTCTTCAGATGTTGGACACCAGAAACTTTAGCAAGTATTCCAGAACGAGATGACAAGATCAAATGGATATTGAGATTCAATAAGGAGTTTCTTGATAAGCAGAATACAGAATGGATGAATGATATGTACAATCCACGTCATTGTCATTCAATTCATGAGTTTGAGTTGGAAACTGTTTCTGAAGCAACAATTACATTGAAGAAAAAGAAATATTTGAAGGCCATGTCTTATTCAAAGGGCAAATGGTTTACACCTTCAAAGATTACTGGTGTAGGAATTGAACTTATTAAGACAACTTCTCCTAAACTTGCAAAGGAAATCATTACTGATATGACAAGGTCATTGGTTTATGATACTGGTAAAATGTCAAAAGAAGAATATATTCTCTATTTCAACAGTAAATTGGATAAATGGAAGAAGAAATTCTGGGCAGCACCTATTGAAGATATTTCACAGTCAATTAACGTTGGTAATTACAAGAAATATGTATTGTGTGATGAAGAAGATTTGATGTTTGCAAAACAGACTCCAGTATCAGTAAAATGTGCAGCAAGATATAACTATTTGGCAAAGAAGAACAATCAGAGAAATCTTCGTATTGTACAAGGACAGAAAGTAAAGTATTACAATATAAGATTAGGAAGTACAAAGAAGGCTGAAACAGATTACTTTGGATATCCATCTGGTGAGCTTCCATCTTGGGCACCACCATGTGATAAAGTGGTTCAATGGCAAAAGAATGTTCTTGATCCATTAAACAGATTTCTTGAAGTAATGAAATTCCCATTGTTGAATAGCAATGGTACAGTACAATTTGACCTATTTGGAGATGCTTAAAACAAGCATCTCTTTTAATATTATTCATCGTACTTGAATTTATTTTTAACTAAATCCATTAAATTGAATTGAAAAATGGCAAAGAAATCAACTAATACAGAAGAAACAAAGCAATCAACAGTTGTTTTGAATGATGAAGTAAATCCAATCCAGGATGTAGAAAATACTCCTACACCAATTAATGCTGGTGATTGTTCAAATCCTGACCATGTATGTACTTGCAAACCAGGTCATTGTCCTAACAAAGATTGTAAGTCAGGTCATTATTGGACAGAAGGTACAGAAACAGATCAATATTTGTACCATTATGATAGTGATGATGAAACTATCAAGTTAGAAGATGCAAATCATCGTAAGGCAAATCCTAAATATAAGGTTCCAGAACCACCTAAGGATCCAGAACCATCTAAGCCAAATCCAGAGCCATCTAAGCCAGGAGAAACAAAACCTAATCCAGGAGATAGTACACAAGATCCAGACCAAATACCATCAAATGACTGTGGTCCAGAATTAGAAGAACCTTGGGCTCATGATGAACTTCTACAAGATGCTGATGGTCACACAGGTTTGGAACGTGAACTTCGTTTGCATTGTGGTGTAACTTATGATGTTGTAAAGATGTGGTTAGCTGAAATAGCAACTGCAACAAATAAAGATGCTGTTATTGATAAGATTGCTTGGCACATTCCTACCGGAGGACCTAAGAGCATTAAAGTGCATCATAAAGCAAAAATTGTTGAAGCTCTCAAGGCTTTGAAATAATCTATACTCATATTCTATATTCTATAAGTAAATATCATATAAGTATTAATTTTAATTGAAAAGAATATAAATATGTTTCCAGGATTTGTATCATTATACAAGAGAGATGACAAGAGTCATCTCTTCTTTTTCCCTGGTATTGATGACCAAGGAAAACCAATATACATGTCATTAGACATGACAAATATAGATAGTGACTATACGTTTGTCAAGAATTCTGACAAATCTATTGATTATACTTTTAATACAGAAGTTAAGAAAGTTACAGCAGATTTGATAAACAGAAAAGATGGACTAGCATATAGGATGACTGTAAAGCTGTAAAATGAAATATAAAGAACACAAAGATCATCAGTTTATATATGTGTTGGGTTGCCCATCAAATCCACTAGGTGTCATGAATCGATTGATGGCTTGTGGTGGTGTTGTGGGAGAAGATTTCAAAAGTATTGAATTGGCTAATCCTCACCATGTATTCTACATTGATTTTCATGACAACAACAAGATTGTCTATATGGAAGATGATACTATGTTGTGGGAATCTTTGAAGAAAGTTTGGAAAGAATTGCCACCATTGAATGAGATAGAAAGCTTTCCAGAATCATGGGAAGAAGCAGTAGATTCATTTTATGAAGCTCGTTCTTATGAAGATGATGACAATTCTGTTTTGAAAGATGACCTATATGAACTTGGTAAGATTATTATATTGAGGGATATCTACAGAAGAGGATGGGAACCATCAGATGATGGAACACCTTGTTGGGCAGTAGCTGTTCATAATGGTGAATTAGATGTAAGGAAAGTTACTGGGTGGTCAAGATTGCTGTCTTTTGCAGAAGATAGTCAAGCAAACATGTTCTTGAATACATTCAGTAAATCTATAGAAAATGTAAAGCAATATATTTAAATAGAAGTGGAACAATCAACGATTGTTCCATTTTTTTTTTTTTTTTTTTTTTTTTTTTTTTTTTTTTGAAAATTTTTTGAATATATTTTGAAAAAACCATGTTTTGTTCTATATTAAATGCGTAATAAATAAGATGTTTAATTTTTAAAATTTGAATTATTATGACATACGCAGAAGTTAAAGCTAAGTATACAACAGTTGAGTCAATTGACAATCGTTTGAATGAAATTGATGAATTGATTAAGGTTGGAGCTGAGAAATATACAAGTGCTATTACTAACTACATCAATGAGGTAAATGATGTTTTGAAGAAGTTCAACATTACTGAGTACCATGTTAACATTGCTTCTGATCGAAATGTAAGTTTCAAACCACAAGATAACAACAGCTTCTATGAATTAGATATCTATCCTTCTTATGAATATGATTGGGATACTAAGAAAAAGGTATGGGATTTCCGTTTGAACATCAGTTCTTATGGTGATGTCAGAATCAACAACCTTGATGAAAGAAGTACTAAAGTTCTCAAGTATTATGAGTTTGTTGCAATGATTATCAACAACAAGGAATTTGCCAAGGAACTTGAAGAGACATGCCACAAGAATGTTGATAACCTTTATAGAATCAATAAAGAGTATTCATTTTCTTCTGAAGAGCAGCAGCTCAGAATTCTCCGTAACAATCTCATCAAAGAAGCAGCTTACGGTAAGATTCTTACTTCGGTTATGGATGCAAAGGACAAGACTCAGTTAGTTGTAATCAAGAAGAATGTTTCAGAAGATGAAGCTGATGGAGTTCGCAAAGGTGAATTCATCAAGGTGATGACAGAACCTCTTCCTAATACTCCTGAAACTCGTTCAGAAGTTGACAAGAAGCTTAAGGAGATTGCAAAGACAAATGAAGGTAAGTTCATCCTCACACAGATCAGATTCATCAAGTTGAATGAGGAATAAATTCACACAGGGACTCTAAAATGAGTCACTTTTATAAATTATACTCCTAAGTGATAATCCGCTCCCTGTGTGACCCAGGCGCTTAGCAGGAGAACCTAGTAATTAATTAGTAAACAGATATAAGATGTCAATAGTAAGAAGAAAAGCATTAGTCAACTATAAAGTTAGCTATACAACAGTGTTTGGATATCCTGGTTTCTATGAATGTACAAAACTGATGTGGTGTGATATGTTTGGTAATGTTACTGAAAATACATTAGATACATGGACAGCTGTATTAGAAGATGAAGAAACTAAAAAGTTGAATGAACGAACATATTCACATGGACAAGAAAATGAAGGTAAGATAGCAGAATTGAATGTTGTTGTTACAGGTTTTACAAAATTAGATTTGGATTAATATGGAATACAATATAATTGGAAAGTACAATAAGGATTGCAAGATTTTTGCAAAGACAGTTGAAGAAGATGCATTGAAGATGGTTTACAGTATCTGTGACTGTCCTGCATTTAAGGATCAGAAAATACGAATAATGCCGGATATCCACTTGGGGCAGTCGATAACAATTGGCTTCTCTTCTACTATTGATAAGGAGAATCCAATGGTCAATCCAAGCCATGTAGGTGTTGATATTGGTTGTCAGGTAACTTGCATAAAGATGTCAAAGCCATGCCCAGAGGAATCTTATGCATTACTTGAACATCGATGGAAGAAGGATATTCCTACTGGATTCACTATTTATGATAAGAAGATTGCTGATGAAAAGATGTTCTACAAGATGTGCAATACTGCTATTGACAGAGCTGTTGCTACAACGAATTTTGTAAACAATGTAAATATAAATGAAAAGTACATTTCTGATATGCTGAAGAGAATTGGTATGGATGAAGGTACTTTCTGGAAGTCATTAGGTACTACTGGTGGCGGCAATCATTTCTTGTCTTATGATACTGATGACGAAGGTAATGGATATATCATGATACATTGTGGTTCTCGCAACTTTGGTTTGAAGGTAGCAAAGTACTGGATGAATGTTGCAAACAAGCCTTATCATGTTGACAGTTCTGAATGGGCAAAGCACATTGAAAAGATAAAGGATACATATCCTAAGTCAGAATGGAATGAGCGAATCAAGAATGCAAAGGAAAACTTTGTATCGTCTGTTCCAACCGGTTATCTGAATGGTGAGAATCTGATTGGTTATCTTACTGATATGGTAATTGCACAGACTTATGCTAAGTACAATCATTTGCTTATTTCAGATAAGATGACAGAAATCTATACTAAGATTGTCAAAGGTGCTTCTATGGCACGTGTCATCAATACTATGCATAACTACATTGACTTTGATGATATGATTATTCGTAAAGGATCTGTCAATGCTGCTTATGGGCGTGAACTTGTTATTCCTATCAACATGCGAGATGGTGTATTGATTTGTGTAGGTAAAGGAAATACTGAATGGAATTGTACTGCTCCTCATGGTGCCGGTCGATTGATGTCACGTTCTGCTGCTAAGGCAAATCTTTCTATGGATGAATTTGTTGAAGAAATGAAGGATGTTTGTTCAACTTCTGTCAACAAGTCAACATTGGATGAGTCTCCTATGGCATACAAGCCTATGGATGAGATTATTGAGCAGATTGAACCAACAGTTCAGATTCTGAAGAGAATAAAAGAACGAATAAATATTAAGGCAGCTGAATAAATTTTTGAATATATTTTGAAATCCTGAAAGATTGTTCTATATTTAGTATGTCAAATAAATATTGACAAACTGAATGTAGAACAATTTAATTTTTAATGATTATGGTTACAAACAACACAAATGACGCTCTTGAAAATCTTCTCCTTGGTGATTCTAACGGTATTAAGATGAAGATTACAGATTATACTAAAGCAGTATTCTCAATTAATGAGGTAGATGGTAGTGTTAACATTATTTTTGAAACTACTACTAAGGATGAAGATACTGGTTTGAAGGTAGTATCTAATAAAGTTCATCTTATTGAGTATGATGAAGAATTGATGAATGGCAATACTATTCAGGATGATATTGACTTCCTCCTTGAGAAGCTTGAAGATTTGTTGAATGAAGATTTTGGAATTGCTCCTATTGGAATTACCAAGTGGAAGAATTCTAACTGTTTGGAATACTAATATTAATATAAAGATAAAGAATATGAAAGTACAGAACGAAGCAAATATGAAGTATGTGATTTTGTCAACTGGTTTGGTTGTTGATATGGATAAGGTTATCGGTGTACAACCAAACCCTGACAATGAGAATGAGTTCTTCATTCATACTATTACATCACAGTACTATAAAGTATCTAAAGAGGATTACAAGTATCTCGTTACTTGTGGATTCGGATTGGATGTAAAAGAGATTGCATGAGTGAAAGAGAATTTGAAAGAAAAGTAAAAGAATGGCTTGACTGTGGATATTCCAATTCTGATGTCATTCATACTATAGAATGTAAGTACTTAGGTACTTGTATTGCTGATATCAAGTTTTTCTTTATAGAAAAGTATAACAGAAACGACTACTATACAGTAAGCTTACATTGTATATATAATCCGAATAAGAAAGAAGTAGAAGTTTACTGCAACAGAGATACTGATCTTTGTCCTAAGAGAGATGATGTAAGTATCTGCAGTAAATGTACTGCTTTTGATTCCGCCCTTCATTTTATAAGTCAATTGAATATCAATGTATGGGAATATGGTTGGTTCCATAACTTGTTGTTTCAGTTGTTCAAATCAAAGAATCGAAAATGAATAAATAAAATTAATTATTATGATGGATGTTGTTTTTGTAGAAAATGAGATTAAGAAAGATATTGAAGAATGCTTGAAATATTATGGTTTCAAGAACACTTCATTATGCGAACATAAAGTTTATGTGTCTAAGCTTGACAATTTGATGGGTTGGGAAATTTGTGTTTCATTCTTCAACCTTGGTACTGGTTATAAGCATAATGTAAGGCATAATGTAAAGTTTATGTTTTTTGGAATTCCTGTTGATTCTGATACGACATTATTCAAGATGATACCATTGAAGAGTAGTTTGTCAACAGAACAGATGGAAACAGATTTTCTGGATTTGACTTCTTCAAATCCTAATAGAGAAATGCCAAGTATGTATTTTCGTGGTTATCCATTTGCTGTCGCTATTGATTTTCAGCATAAGCTGATTTTTGATGAAACATTCAGTCATAATATTCAGTGTGATATTCTTGAAACCTATTGGAATAAACTATATAAGCATGGAACAGAAGAGAATTGTTGATGTTGAAGCAACAGAAGAATTAGGTGAACTCAACCAAGGTGTTGAATTGAAGTATCGTATTGTTGAAGTAAAGCAACATAGAAGAAAGAAACAAGATGATGGTACACTCAAATGGGTAGATGACATATATTATCAAGTTGAAAAAATAGTACCATCTGGTTGGTTTGGTCGTAAATGGCAAACTGTTGTATTTCAAGATGAATATGGTACAATTTCTGAATTTAAAGATATTTCTGATATTGGAGATTGGCTTCTATATAGAGATGGTAAGAGATATACAGTAGTTAAACGTTACAAGAAAAGAGATTGAGACTATGGAATTTCTAGTAAGCTATAAGGTAACTAAACGTAATGAAATAAATGACATTGTTGTAGAAAATATCAATGCTTTAGTATTAGATACCTATAGTACTGATAAGCATCATATTGAATATGAGAATGTTGTTGATAGAAATGTATTAGATAAATGGAGTTTTGAAATTTGCAATACAGAAAGATTTATTGATGGATATGAATATACAATATTGAATTGTTCTATTCTTTCATTCTGTAAGTTAGGACCATATTAAAACAAATAAGATATGAAGTTTCTAGTAAGCTATAAAGTTGTAAAGCAGTGTATACAGACAAACAAGATAGTAGAGAACATTGATTCTTTAGTATTAGATACAAGAAGTACACCTGAACATCCTATTGAATTCAAAAATGTTGTTGATGAGAAAGTACTTATGATGTGGGCCGATGAAATCTGTAGAAAAGAACGAGTTGATTATGAATCTACTTTTACAATTCTTAAGTATTCTATTCTTTCATTTTGCAAGTTAGGAACATATTAAAAATATTGAAATTAATAAATTATAGTTTGAAATTTTAGAAGTTGTTTCTATATTATATATGTTATTAAAATATAGAAACAACTTTTAATTTTTATGATTATGATGAACAATTTGAATAAGGCATTAGTATCAATGGGTTACCGAAAGGTAGAATCTAATAAGTCACTTTGGATGAAACCATTTGGTTTTTCTGTAATTGCTATCAAGGCTGAAAGCAATATTGTTACAATGAAGATATTGTTCAATAGGATCACTAACGACGAAATTGAAGTTTGGTCTAAATGGGAATTCAATATTAAAAATGATACTGATATTCTGAAAGAATTGAAGTTAGGTGAATGTGAATTGATGAGGGATTTTTATCCATTTTCAAGTTCTCCAAATTCAAAGTTTGATTTCTTGACTAAATTAGATCAGGCGAATTTAATTTCAGGTTGTATTTAACTTTAAAAATTTTATTTCAATTATGATTACAGTAAAAGGGTTCCAGTTTAAGAGTGATGAACATTGCATTGGTTTGTCAAAGAAGAATTTGAAGAAGGATGGTATAAGTGTTACTGAACTGATTCTTCATAAGAATAAGTATGAATATAATAAGATTCGTACTGTTGTTATTGACTATGTTTATGAAGATCATGACAAAGATAAGTATGATATTACTATTTGGGAAAACATTTGTAAAGTTGCAAATAGTTTGAATTGTACTTGTGTCTGTCGATATAAGGCTATCACATATATAGCTAAGCCATCTAGTGAACCACAATTAGTAAAGCTTTATCATAAAGGATTGCAGAAGAATTATCTTCATAAGTTTGGTCCAGATGCACCTAGCAATTGCAATTATCCATCAAATAAAGTTTTGCACAATTTTCATCATTTGGATTATTACAATGAAACTATAAAGAATTATACAGAAGAACTGAAGAAGATGTATAGAGAGAAAGCACAGCTTATCTACTACACATTTGCATCAGATATTGAAGATGAAGTACAGAAAAATGAATTTCCAGATGGAACTTCCAATGTTGTAAGAATGTATGTTCGTTCATTATACAGATTCATTATAGGTCTTTGCAAGAACAATAAGAAGAAGTATTTCTATTATAATGATTTACCAACTTCTTGTCTAGTACCTGGTGGTAGAAAAGAAAGATCTAATGATGACCAGATTCGTGAGCATTATCTTGATATGTATATTGAGCATTGTGTCAATTTCTCTGGTGAAATGAGAAAGATGGAAGTACTTAATGAATGTGGAAGCATCATGAAGAAACATGTATATAAAGTATATGGTAAGAATGAAGAAGTAGGATATTCAAATATCATGGCTTTGGTTAATTATGTATGTAATTGGTCACCTTCTTACTTGTAAACAGAATTAAAATAATATTAATATAGATAGATTATGACTGAAGAACTTAGAAAGTGTGCAAGTGTTTTTGATATTGATATCTTCATCTACAAAGATATGGAACATGGAACTTGTGGTGAGTACATGGGTAGTGTGAATGTATTAGCTGAAAAGCATACAAACAAATTGTTGAACGAATGGTTAGATGATAAATATTCAGATATCAGTAAAGTAAGATGCCTTATTTGCAAGCCAATCAATGAAGATAGTTACTTTAACCCAGTACATTATTTCTGGGAGTGTGCTGCAAAGATTGCAAGAGAATATCATATTACTATTATCTATTCATTGAAGAAGAATGGATGTAAGTATATTGTAAATGATACATCAGATCCTCGTATGATGTATGACTTGATTCCAAAGCCAAGATTCTTCAATAATGTAATCAAGGTCGGTGGAAGAAAGTATTGTCCTATCCAGTATTACTTTGAAGATATTGATAGCAATATGGATTTGCTTGATAAGCTTAAGATTAAGGTTTGTGGACCTAAGATGCCAAAGATTTCAAAGGACTACTATACATTCATGATGTCTGAATATTCTATTGACACTTATATTGATGGATTGAAAAATGAAATTGAACGTTCTCAGAAGAAGAAGGCAGATATCAGAACTAAAACATACATGAAACTTGCAAGCAAGTATGTAGATAGAATGTCTTCTAGTTCAGTATTTAATGGTTTGACCGAAAAGGAGTTTGATGTTGCAAAGTTGATGGTAGGTCTTGTTTATGCTTGTTTTGACAAGTTCCCATATACAACAACAAAGTCTGTTACTCCTATATATCAAACTGATGATGAATGGTACAATATCATGAAAGAAGTAGATTGGCTCCTTGGATATGAAGTACCTGATACTGTAAATGACAAGTCTATTGCAAAGATTGTAGATACATTAGCAGAATACAATAAAGATAAAGAAGATGGTGGTCAGTCATGTTTTGACTATCTGAAAAATTGTCATTGGAGAAAAAATAAATAGAAAAGTTTGAAATTTTATTTGTTTATTCTATATTATAATTGTTAAACATTAATGATTATGATTATGAATACAAATAAAATTTCTTTCGATAAGGCAGTTGTAAATCTCTTGAATGGAGATACTTATCTTTTCAATTGCAAGTTTGATGATACTTCAACTGTTTTCACTATGGATGATGATACTTTTACTATTAATCTTGCATTCTCAAAGAAAGATGAGAATGGTGAATATAAGATTCTTGGTAACAAAGAAGTGTCAATCTCCAGTGTTGGAAGTACTCCTATATTTGACTTTGATGATGTAGAACGTATCATTGATGTTTACGATGATGGTGTAAATGAGTTCTTCAACTATGATACAGATAATGCCTATCTTGAAGATTTGGATTGTGAAGAAGTATATTAATTTAAAATGATTATAAGATATGAGTAAAACGATTAATAGCAAGCATACTAAATTTGATGAAAAGCCTATTCCAAAGGTAAATCAGACTTGCATGTTTTTTGATGATGGTAAGATTTCATATAGCAGAATGTATCAAGCAACAGTAAAGCAAGTAATGAAGTTCAATGATGCACCTGATAAAGTTAAGAAGGCTTTTGAACGTGAATCTAAAACTCATGATTGGATTTGGAATAAGACAACTGATTATATCATTGCTTGTGATATCAAAGATTATGATAATAATCTAATATGGTTTGCTAGAACAGTAGATGGTGGATGGTTCAGTATGGATGTTGATAAAGCATGGCAAGGTGGTCGGCTAGATATTGATGGTAAACTTGAAGATTATCTGGTAAGTTTGTTTGATTAAAAAATTAAAATATAAATACAAATATAAAATTAAATTATAAAAATTATGACACAGTCAAGTAATTCACAGTTTGCAGTACTTTCAAATGGTTTGATTATTAAGTTTTCAAATATTGTAGGAATTCAGCCTAACACATCTGATAAGGATGAGTTTTATGTACATACAGTAACATCACAGTATTACAAGATTAATGAAAATGATTACAATTATCTTAAGAACATTCTTTCTGAAGAACCAAAAATGTTTAGTGTATTTACTAGTGGCTTGGTAGTAAAGAATGACTACGTAATTGGTATTCAGCCAACTGATAAAGATGATGAGTATTATGTACATACTACAACACCACAGTATTACAAAATCAATAAGTCTGATTATTGTCGATTTATTGGTGACAACTTTACATTCAATACTTCTGATCCTGTAGAAACTCTTTAATATAAAATATTCATGGAAAAAGAAATGAATGCAAAAACCCTGGATGATCTTGTAAAGGATATTGTACGAGAATATCCAGGGTTTGTTGTTCCTGATAGAGGATATTGGCCAATATATTGGCCAATGATAAAGTATTCAAGAGAAAAAGATGAATACTCATTGGATTGTGACAATAGAAATTGTAAAGGTGAAGTATTTGGAACTCCAGATGAGAGATTCAAAACATCAAATTCTACATTTGGCCATACTACTTTGGGTGATTTGAAATCTATTATAGATGAAGCAATAGAAAAGTATGGTTCAGATGCAGAAGTAAAGTTTGATGAACATGAATATAAAGCATATAACTGCAATACTTCTTATAATGTTAATGTAAATATCATTAAAAAGAAGTATGAAAGCAATGACGAGTATTACAAGCGTATTGTTAAAGCTCTTGATGAATATAAAGAGAAAGTCAGAAAAGAAAAGCAACTGAAGAAAGACATTGCTGAATTGAGTTTGATGTTGAATACAGATACTTTGTTTACTGCTAATATTGAAAATTCAGATTTATATACATTAGAAAAAATTCTAGCAAAATTAAGAAATGAAGAGTAAATTTAATTCATATACATTTTATGTTGATTCAACCCAGCAAACAATAAATTTTGATTCACTCGATGAAGTCAATGAATATGTTTGTGATATGACTGGAGTATCACAAAATCAAGTTGTTATTGTTGATGATGTTGAAGAGAAAGGTCATTCAAATGTAGCTATTAAAGATAAGTTTGGTGATCAGATAAGAGTAGTAGGTTTTGTTTATGGTTCTAGATGTTAATATATAATATTAATAAAATACGCTATGATTAGTTTAAATTTCCAACAGTTGGATGAAGAGACTATGGTTGCTCTTTATTCTATAGATTTTGATTCTGGTACATCATTGCAGTCAATGTTGAATGATATTCAAGAGTTAGAACAGAATGGAAAATGCCATAGTGTAGGTACTGTTCAGATATATAAGGATAAAGAGTTATATGATGAACCTATTGTAGAAGTAAAGTATATAGGAGGTATTATTTCTTATACTGAATAGAAGAAGATTCCTATTCATATTCTCAATAAACCAGTAAAATATGCTTATATGTTTGCCACTACAATGAAGGATGGAAATTATCATATTGCTATTACAGTTAAGTAAGATTTTATGGAGTTCAAGAAAGTAAAAGTTTCCAAAAGGTGTAATGTCACCATAGAGGAAGACAGATTTGCAATTAACGATTTAGATGGTATAGAAAGATTGATAGATGATGCTGATACTTACCATGCATTCAACAAAGCAGTATATTGGGCAGACAATCTTAGAAAGTTTGTTGCAAAAACATTTGAAGATAAATATATTACAAGTTTAGGTATCAAGAAAGGTGATATGGTTGCTGTTTCATCTAATATGGAATATGATACTAATACAAAAGAATTTAAGATAAGTGCTAATGCTCCTGTAAGTATTGGATATTATAATGGGTTTGAAATTATTGGATTTTCTTGGAATGATAAGATTCCAAAGTTTGGTATAAATATTGATAAAAGTTGGCATTGTGGTTGCCAAATTTTAGCTGGTGGCATAGATGCAGGAGTTGGGTTTATTCCATTAGTTAAAGATCATGATACTGAAGAATTTCATGTCCCAGAAAATAACAAATGGCTTCATACTACTATAAGATTGGCGACTGTAGAAGAAATAAAAGAACATAAAGAAAAACTAGATGAAATAAAAAAGGCTCTATCTTAAATTTTAATAATATTTAACATTTGTATGTTTGAATAATACGTGGTATTTTTACTATTTTAATTGTATGGAAAATACATGTAAAAAGTAAAAAGTGCCACGTATTAAAGTAACTATAAATAAAGCAAATACAAAGCGTATTGTTGACTTTGTAAAAGCATTGAAAAAGAAATATCCTGTATTTGGTCCTTGGTTAGGTATAGAAGAAGATAATTTCCTTGCAGATTGGACTCAGTTAATGAAGGATGAAATTAGAGCTATAAGGGATTGCCATGAAAAGGATATAATTTGTACTTATATAGATGAAGCTATGAAAGTAGCTCCATTTATTTCTAGAACGGATGCAACTGCATTATATCTTGCCGCTAAGAAAAAAGCAAGAGCAAGTTTAGTAAAGCAGTATACTGATAAGACCTTTGATAACAATATAGACAGATACTTCAATGAAGTAAAGAAGCAATATATAGAGCATCCACAAAATGAATGTGATGATTTAGTATTCTGTGATGAAAATAGAGATATATTCTTAAAGAACAATCTTAAATTAGTTGTAAACTGTGCTAAACGTTATCAGAATCTTGGTATGCCATTTGATGATTTGATTCAAGCTGGTAATGAAGGATTGATAGCGGCATTCGACAGATTTGATACATCTAAAGCAAATTTGAGAAATTCTATCAAGCAAAAGATAAAGCTGGAATGTGATGAGGATAGTCCTATATGTTATGAAAAAGCTAAGAGCATAATAAAAGAAGGATTTACTTATGATAAGCTTCTTGATGAAACATTAAGCAAATTACCTGTTGATGGATTCAACAATACATCAGAATTCTATGCTTGGGTTGATAAGAATGTAAAGACAGCAGTATTTGCTTCTGTTGCATTTCAATGGATTAGGGCAAGCATATTAGTAGATATATCAAGACAAGGTCAAGTTGTAAGAGTACCTAATGCTGGTAAAGGAACAAAATTGGCTGATATAATAAGATTAGATGGAATCAATCCTTATACAGATGATTGCTATCATGACAATGATATAAGCAAGATGGCTAATGATGAATTCATCATTGAAGACAATAAGTTAGATGAAGAAGAACGTATATCTAGCTTGAGGAATGCTATAGATGAATTGCTAGAACCATTGTCACCTACTGCAAAGAGAATGATGAAGAAACGATATGGTGTTGGCATGCCTTACAGCATGTCAGTATCAGAATTAGCAGAAAATGAAGGTGTTTCTCTATCAACTGTCAAGATGACTTTGAAAGATGCAACTGATAAGATATTAGAAAATATGACTCCAGAAAAGAAAGAAATCATCATGAATATGATGAATGGTAATAACTAAATAATTCATATAAAATCATGTATTGGAAGTTTTACAATTTATTCAAAATCGATTGGGAAAATCCATTAGAAATATGGGAGAAGTATGGTAGAAGGTTCTTCATGAAGCCAAAGATGAAATTTAGATTTTTAGAGAGAAAGTATCATGGGGTAGATCCAATGAATATATTAGAAATATATGGGGTTGGATTAGGTTGGAAAAGCAAATATGGTATTCTTGAATATGAAGAAGACCCATATATAGAAATTACTTTATTCAAACATATTTCACTTCATATTGATTTTATAGCTCCAAAATATGATGGAGAAGTATTTGATGTTTGCTATTGGGAAGGTATTCTTTCAATGATGAATAATGTCAATAGCATAACAGGAGAATTGAAGAAGCCAGAAGAAGATGCATTATATGATTCTTATGTAGGAAATCAATGGGTTAGTCATTATAATAAAGAAAATAAAGAATATCAAGTACAAAAAACTATTAAACCATTTTTGAAACCATTAGGTAAGCTTATATTAGATATAAAGATAAGAGAAGCACAAGTAAAAGAAGCAAGAGAGAATGGAACATTGAATAGTGGTTATTGGTAAATAAATCTATCGATAAATAAATGACAAACCATTCATTCCACCATCAACTTTTACTATTCTGTTATTTTCTTTTACATATATGACACAAGTATTTGATGGTTGTTCAATTTTATATACTATTCCAACAACATGAAAATCTGGAAATAGATCACATGTGGCTATCATTTCAACATTCTTTCCTAATATCATAGGTTGCAATGCTGAAAGAGGTAGCCCTTGTATTTTTTTATATCTATTTGGCATTTTATTTGAAATTTCTGATATATATTCTATATTTATTATGTAAAAATTAACATGAACATTTAAATTATTAAGATAAGTTATGATGGAGTTTATTGGTTTTATTGGCTGTGTATTGCTTTTCTTTGTATTTGGTTGGTTCTTTAAAGTACTTGTTGAATCAATCATTTTTAATATCAAAGATATCTTTGGTCCTGTAGTTAACGATATTGCAACATCAATTAAGAAATAAATGGAAAAGACTTGGAAAAAATTATTAGGTTCTAGATGGGATAAGTTGTTGAAACTAAAAAGAGAATCAACAGATCCTTATGTAAAAGATTTCAGATGTCCAGAATGCAACACATTAGATACTGATCATGTAATTGGTTGGTGTGATTATTCTATTTTATTGTAAACATATTCAGATGGGTATTCAAGACAGAAAACAGATATAATTATGAAGATATAACAGGAAATAAAATAACTGAAAACTTCTATTGTGCTCCATTCATTTCTTATAGTAAGTTTAATCAATATTACAATGAGAATGAACGAAGAAACAGAAATAAACAGAATGAATTGAATAAACATGCAGAAGAAGATTTGCAATCAGATATTAATAAATTAATTAGAAAACTAAGTAAATAAAAATGGAAATGGTAACAAATGTAATTTTAGGTGTTGTAATCGTAGTTGTAACTTTCTTGGTAGTATGCTATCTTAGTGGACGAAAGAAAGCTAATTATAAGAAGAGTTCTGGCGAGAAGCTAGCATGTACTCTTCAGAAGAAGTTCTCACATTATATGGATGATTTGAATCGTAAGTTGCGAACACCAGAAGATATCCAGCAAGAAATGCTTGATGCATTGGATGATTATAAAGCTGCTAAGGTTGATGAAGTAAAGAAAGTAATTGTAAATCTTACAAATACCGAATCAAATATCAACAGCAATATCACTAAGTTACAGAATGCAAAGCAGAATATTGTATCATCTATCTTGAAGATGAAGGAAAACCCTGATTCGGATCCTAATATTGGTGGTCAGATGGTAATGCAGGTAGAACAGCTTGATAAGTCAATTGCTGCATCTCAGAAATCATTAGATAATTTGAAGACTCAGGTAATGAGTGTCAATGCAACAATGGCTAAGCTTAGCAACAAGATTGAGATGAAACGAGCAGAGGTACTTACATTGATTTCAACTTATATTGCTAATTCATGTTCTAAGGCTGTTAAGTTTGATATTGACTTGAGGGATTTGATGGGTGACTATACTAATGAGTTGACTGTAATGGAACGAACAAACAAGATTGATGGGATTGCAGAAGCTAAGGTAACTGATGTTCCTGATGATACCAATGTTCTTTCTGCACAGGAGTACATTGATAAGTACAAGAACTTCAAGTAAACAACTCAATACTATATATGAGATACATTAATAGAAAAGTAAACTGGAAAAATGAATATGAATTTTCATTTGAATGTTATATTGGTGAAAAGAGCCATATTACTCAGTTCATGGTAGACCATAAAATGTTCCCAGGAAACAGAATATTTGCTTATACCAAGATGCGGCCAATGAATAAAGGATGGAATTCTCCTAACTCATTGGATATTAAAGTGACAATTTCCAATGGTGGACAGGTTGTTGATAAGTTTGTTATTGACCAAGGTACATTTTGCAAAATTATGTCAAATGTTTATTATGACAGAATTTCAAAGATGATAAACTAAAATATAGAAAGGATGATCTTAAGATCATCCTTTTTTGTATTATTTTGAAATTTTCATAAGAGTTTCTATTTTATATATGTAATAATTAAAATATGATTAAAATGAGAAAATATCTAGTAAACTATCGTGTAGCATATAATCCTTGTTGTGAATTTACAGCCATCTATGAGACAGAATCTATGATGACTCAAGAAGATGTTGAAGCTTTTGAAGAAGCTAAGACTAAAGAACATGGAAAAACTGCAACAATGGTAAGTTTTAATGAGCTTGGTTATGCTAAGCCAAAGAAAGAAACATTGCCACGATTAGCTGCATTCGTTCTATATGATACTGAATATCATGAGAAAGTTCTAGTATACACAAATGAAGATGAAGTAGAAAAGTATTATGTAGATGAAAATACTGGTGAGAAGTTCATTGTATTAGTTGATCCTAGAACTGGCAAGAAACGTGAATATTATTGTGCAGAAAATGGTATCTTTTTCGGTAATGAAGATATTCATAAAGTGTGCCCAATCAGTTGGTTGACAAAATACAAGAGATGGTACTTATTCAGTATGGACTATGAACATTACAAGCATACTAATACATACGAACTACATGATTAAAATATAAAAATATATAAAGGAAGAAAAATGATCGAGAAAGAAAAATTCGATGAATTGCAGAAAAAGCAAGATGATCTACGGTTAAAAAGAAACAATCTAGCTGATGAACAACAGAAGATTCAGAAGCAGATAGATGAAATTGAAATTCAAAAATATGATGCTGAACGTTTTGTTGGAAAGATCATCATTACAAAGAAGATGATAGGTGCAGTATATGTTTCTACTAATTATATGATAGTTGATAGAGTAGAAAGATTGTTCAAAGGACCACGATTCTATGGTAAGTCTATTGAAATTTGTTTCTCTGATTCAGCATCTATTGGTAACAGTATTTGTATGTATGAAAGATCAGAATATTCAGGTATTTCTTGGTCTGGATTAGATGCTATAGATGATACTACTACACCAGAACAGTTGAAAGCAACTATCAATAGGCTTTTGAATGCATTTGATTATGGTAATGAAGTAAATAAATTGAAAGAAAATCATGGGTGATCCACAGTATTTTGACCAAAAAACATATTGGAGTATAAAATGGTATAATTTGATGATTGTCAATATTGTCATTTTATTATTTTACTCTTTAATATTGCCAATACCATATACAGCATATATTTTTATGTTCTTTGTTGTAAGTTGGTTGTTTTATGTAATTAAGTATCTCGAATTGAGAGAAGAGAAAAAGAAAGAGAAGAAAGATGAGTTGGAAAGCACTGATAAATAACGGAGTTAAGAAGATTGACAGATGGTCATCAAATATTTTTGTATGGATTCTTGCAATAGCTGTATTGTTTATATGGGCAACAAAAGTATTTATTGAATTCTTTCCATTCATTCTGATAATATCATTGCCATTCTTGATTTTGTTTGATATTTGGATTGGATTCTTCTATATCTATTATATAGGAATATTTTTGTTATGTGGATATCGAGCATACTATGAATTGGATAATCATCAAATTCAAATTTGATGGTTGTTCAATTCTTATTAAATCTATTTTTACTTAAATCGATTTAAATAAAAAGAATGAAAAATCTAACAGAATATATTAATGAAGCAGGATTCGATTCTAGGGCTCAAATAGCAAAGAATAGAGAAATTATCAATAAGTATTTTACTGATTTTACTATTTCTGCAGCATTTCCTATAAAGAAACAGAAGAACTATAAGAAATATTTTGACTATATGTATCGTTGTGAAATTTCTAAGAAAGAAGAAATTGACAAATTCTATGATGCATTATGCAGAATGTATGATGAAACTGGTCAGGAATATAAACAAAAGGATATTGATAGAAGAAAGGAAATAGATAAGAATCATTGGAATTCTTGCCTTGAATTAAATAAAGAACTTGCAAAAACCATGGGAGTTCCTGCTGATAGTATGCCAGTTCAATCACTAACATTCAGTATACGTACAAATCCAGATTTTTAAATAGAGAATTAGTTATGAAGAGTCTAACAAAATGTATTGATGAAAGTTGTCAGCAGATAACATCATATATGATAGATGAAGCTAAGGCTAAAGGTGAGGTTTATAAATATGAAGAGGATAATGGTGATCCTTCAAAGTTTAAAGATAGAATTCAGCTTATTGGACATGAAGGAAAGTGGATGAGAGAAAGCTTTGGTCCTATCTATATAGAAATGGTGACAAATTTGGCAAGAAAGTCAAAAGATCAATTCCTTGCTGATTGTGATGCTACAATCAAAGCTTACAATCCAAAAGCCAAATGGTGTGAGATACTTGCATGGGATAAAGATGAAAATGACTTTGTACAATTTGCGGCAACTGGTAGAGGTAATGAAATGTGGCATCCTGACTTTATTGAAAATAATCAAGAATTTCATAGATTATTCAGATAACTATGGAGAAGAAAGATTGTAATATTATGATTGGCAGATTCATGCCATTTCATAAAGGTCATGCTAGTGTACTTCAAGCTTTATATAAAGAGAATGGTTATCCTTGTGTAGTATGTTGTATTAGCAATACCAAATTTGATACAAAGCATCCATTCCCAGATGACTTAATAGAGAAAGAATTTGACACATGCTTAAAGGGTGAAGACTATTATCTTGATAAGATAATGATTAAGTCAGCTGCTATTGATAAAGTTGGTGAAGAGCTTGCAAAGAAAGGTTATGTTGCTCACTTATGGGGATGCGGTACAGATAGAGAGAAACAGTATCAGAGAATGGCTACTAACAAGAAATACTTGACTAACTTTCCTGATGATTTCAAGTTGTTTGTTGTAAAGAGAGATGAACAGTCATCTAATGTTGATGGTATATCAGCAACTAAGGTACGTGAAGCTATTAAGAATGATGATAAAGCTGCATTTGTAAATATGATGCCAGATGGTGCTCAAAAATTATTCAATGAGTTTAAAGAAGAACTTAGTAAAGTGAATGAAAATGAATGTTGTCACCTTGGTGATTATATAAGTAACGAAAATTATTTCGATATTGAGTAATGATTAATTTGAAACAATATGTAGAAATAGTGGAATCTATGTTTACAAAAGCTGATTGGTATAAGCATGATGGAAAGTATCAAAAGGGAATTGTATCAAAAATCTTATCTGGGGAACCAATATATTTAGGAAAAGATTCCAATGGTGATACTTGGGTTTGTAAAGATATGAATAAAGCTAAAGAACTTTTTAAGGATGTTGATTCGATGGATTCATCAGATGAGTTCAATAAAGCCATGTCTGAACTAGATGGACCATTATGGACTAAGATATTTAAAGGTCAAGTTTCCGGGTATATGAAAGGTGTAGATAGTGGCAATGCAGGTAATAGATTTGAACAAGAATACTTAGACAGTATACATTTATATATCCAAAAACTAGAAGAAATTACAGGTAAAAACCTAAATGATTATGAAGCTACTAGAGTTGGTGGGGATAATTTGAAAAGACCATTGCAATTTGAAGGTAATTCATTTACTTTAGGATTAAGCCAGGGATGTAAAACAGTAGGTGATAGTGTAGCAGATATAAAGTTGAAGAAAGGAAATGATACTATAAATTTAAGTTTGAAAGCAGGTAATTTAGTATCATTCATAAATACAGGTATATTGAAAATATTTAGTGCTGCTTCTTTTGATAAATTTAAAGATAATGGAACTTATGATCCTGGAAAAGATGCAGAATCAATTCTTGATGCATTTGGAATAGATAAGAATAAATTTGCTTATACATTTACTCATTATGACGGTACAACTCCTGTAAATGATTTTAAAGTTGATAACACTGATATAATGAAGAAGAATAATGATTTTAAGAAATTTATGGATAGTGTTATTGGTTATGATTATATAATGGTGCATAAATTAGGTAAAGATATACATTATGTAGATTTATCAACTAAAAAAGATAGAGATAATTTAATTTCTAATTTAAAAAAGTCTACTATATATTATGGAGGAAAACAAGGTAAAGGAAAACGTGTAGATATTGAAATGGAATTTGAAAATATTACTATAAAATTTAATTTCAGAACAAAATTTGCCGGCAAAATATATCCTTCATATTTGCAAGCAGATTATAAAATAAATCCGTCATTTTATAAATAAATGTTAAATTTAACACAGTATGTACAAATTTTTGAAGGTGGCAGTTCAGGACACATGTCGAGACCTTATGATTTTCCTGAACTTACCTTAAAAGATTTAAGAGAAATAGTATTGTCGGTATTTGGTTATTCTGATCCGGTTGAATTCACAGAGAAGTTAGATGGTACTAATATTCAGGCATCTATGAATAATCAGAATGAAGTAATATTCATAAGAAATAAAGGTGACCTGAATTCTGAACGTGGTGGCATGTCAGTAGAAGATATGGGTGAAAAATGGAAAGATAAACCAGGAGTACAAAAAACATTTGTTTCCGCTGGTAAGATATTAGAAAGAATATTCAAAAGAATAGGTAGCAAATTCTTTAATCCAGATCCTAATACTAGATTGTTTGCAAATTGCGAATGTATTGTTGCTGGTAAAACAAATATTATGCCATACATTGATGATAGTGTTGATTTCCACAATATATGGGTATATAAGAAAGATGGCAATGAATGGAAAAAGGATAAAGTTACTAGAGATGGATTAGATATTATAGAAAAAGCTATAGATAAAGATGATAAGGCTCAACTTACCCCTAAATTGATAATGAAAACAAATGAACAATCAAGAAAAATAGCTACTAAATGGTGTGATGAACTAAACAAACTTTGGAAACAAGAAGGATTAGGTGAAGATGATACATTACAAGACTGGGAACAATCTAGATTTAAGAAGATTGCACCAGAATGGATGACTGATGAAGATGGGGCAATATTCAGAAGATGGTTTTTAATGGATAAGTCAGTAAATATGAGAATATTGAAAAAGACTTATAAAGATCATGTAGATGAATTAGCTGAACTTGACAAGAAAGGTTATAAGAAATATGTAAGTGATGTAATGGGACCTATTGATAAGATGTTTATCAATCTAGGTACTGATGCAATAAATATGATACAAGGACTTACTAATTCTATAACTGATGAACAAGCAAAGAAAGTAAAGAATGAACTTATATCAGATTTAAATACAGTAATAGATAAAGTAAATAAATCTGATGATATGGAATTGAAAGCTAAACTTGCATTAGAATTATCAAGATTAGGTGATATGAATACAAATATTCATGATACTGAAGGTATTGTATTTACTTGGAAGGGTAGAATGATGAAACTTACAGCAGGATTTGGACCAGCAAATCAAATAATTAATTTACAGTATAAATTAAATAAATAACTATCAACCTTGAAATTCTTTTTATTAATTATCTATTTTTATATATAAGATATTAGAAATGAACATCATGTTTCTTCAAAATTAAGTCGCCAATACTATCTCCATTTGAGATGAATTGGTAGTAAAATAATTAGATATAAAAATTTATATATAATTAAATAAGATTCAGTAAGAAATTAATGATGTTTACAAAATATATTACAATGGTGACTTAAAAGCGTCAGAGTACACGATAATTGATTTGTAGCTATTTCATTATATCACTCTGACGCTTTCTTTAAAAAGAAATAATGAATTAGTCATGAACAATTTAGCGCTTACCAATTCATCTCAAATGGAGATGGTATTGGGTGTTAGTTTTGAATATATTCATGATTTCTCTTAGTCACTTATATTCTATAAAATATATTTGAAAGAGAATTTATGGCTTCAGGAATATGCTACACCCAGAGTGGTACAGAGAAGAGATATGAGGATAAGGTTTCCATAAGTTTGGTAAAAGGTACCCATAATTTACCAACAATTAAAAATGATGTATTATCAGTAGCTAATGAAAATCATTATAGTTTTGAAGTTTCATCCACTTATATTTATTTATCTAAAGGTGATAAAGTAGATAATATGCCATTAATCTTTGTTACTTATTATCCTAGTTATGGAAAAAACCCTTGTTATTTTAATTTTAATTATAAAGGTCATACAGTAAAAATTATATTATACTATTTATGGCCTAATAATGGTATTACATTTGAACCATTTAATAAGAATTATTCTTTTAATGTTAAAATAAATAAACCAGATGGAAGTTATTATAATGAAACTATTAAAAGTATAAGTGATTGTACTTTAAATATAATACATGGAGATACAGTATCTATAGAAAATATTTCATTGGGATTTGATTTAAAATATCTTGATAGTTTTTTTTATTTTACCGATTATTCTTTTTTTAATTATGCAGATACATTTATATTAAATGATGTAAAATCCTGGGAAATAACACAAGATACTACAATAGATTTATATATTACAAATAAAAGAATATGTTTATCTCCTTTATGGAATTATAGTAGCACTAGTGCAAAAGATTTACCAGATGCATCAGCAACTAGTATGGCAGTAAGAACAGACTCTGGTACAGAAACAAATAATATTTTACAAAAACCTACTGGTAATTATAATGATTATGGGCAATGTGCTGTAATAGGATTCCAAGATGCTGATGATGGATTATTTTTCGGGTCAGCCCCATTAATACCTTCATTTGGATATGATAATTTTGGTCAAGAAGTTGGTTGGTTACCAGCAAAACAATATTATCAAAATATACAAATATCTAGTAATGGAGGTTTGTATTATTTTGCAAATTTAGTAAGAACAATACCAGAAGATGCACAAATTGCAAGCCATGATATAAATTTATCTGATGCAGGAAATAATGGGTGGAGACCACCAATTAGGTTAGAAACAGCAAATAAATATTATAAAAATATTTTTGATGCTGGACATTATAGAAATGGATGCACATCATCATTTTCAGAAGAACCAATTGCTGCTAAACATACTTATGAATTATATAGAAAAAAAATACTTGGTACAACTACTGAAAAAACATTATTAGGTACTGTATATTGGGATGCTCATAAATCAGATAAAATGAGAGCAGGTCTTCATGTAGGATCTAATAAACCATTTGATAGTTTATATAGTTATAATAGAGTTAAATACAACACACCTGACTATGGTGTGTTGGTAGGATTAAAAGCATGGGGTAAGAATCATCAAAATAATAGTGCATGGTGTTGGGCTAATCCTACTTTTGGTGGAGTTCCTGCAGAATATGCTGAATCTATATATCCAATCAATTATGTTGGTACCGATTCAGGTGGGAAAAATACTAGAGTATTTTTTTATGGTAAAGATAATTTACCAGGAATTGTAATTACTGGATTTTGCCATCTGGGTGGTGCTAGAGGCCCATCTTATGCATTTGGAAACAAATTAATATGTAGATTAGAAAAATGGAAAGAAGGAATACTTAATAAATGGTATAAAGTAAAAATGTCAGAATAAAAACATGGCTCGATCTTAAGATCGAGCCATGTTTCTATATAAAACTTCTAAAGCTGTTATAAATGCTTCTAAATATATCCAAGAAATTAGTCTTATTGGATTTTATGAATTCTTCTGATGTGTAGTCATTGGAATCAGAGAACTTATCATATTCAGAATCATTTCCATCTTTCTTAATGTCATTAATTATCTCTTCAACAAACTTATCAAAATCATCATCAATATCTTGCCATTCTCCATTACTGATAAGATTGTTTCCAACATATTCAACATAATCATCTACAAAACCTTTGTCGTTTATGGAAAATATGTTAAATTGCTTGATTATTTTATCTGAAATTTTCTTGTAATCATTTTTCATTTAAAATATCAATTAAAAGTCCAAGTCTTTTTATTATACCTAATATAATTACAAAGCACTTCTTGCAAATCATATTTTCTTTCTACACCTATCATGCAATATCTGTCATGGTCCATCAAGTCTTTAATATCATTATCATAATGTTCCATAGCTCTCTCATAAGCAAGTCTATCTTTCTCTAATCCACTATCCTTCCATCTTTGTCGTAATTTACACAACCAATATTCTTTGATATTCAGATTAGGCATCACATTTGTATAAATTAAGTTTCTCTTTTCTAGTTCATCCCTAACCAATCTATGAGTACTACACATCACATTGATACCTTGCATTACTAAATCTTGTACATAGTTTACATAGATTTCTACCCAATTAGCTGGTCTACCACAATTTCCTTTCATCAAGCTAGTTTCCAAATCTACTATTGAAACCCATCGACCATCTTCCATTTGAATGCTGTTACCTCCTATGCTTGTCTTTCCTATAGCAGGATATCCACAAAATATGTGACCTATAGGTTTATGTTCCATAATTTTATCTTTCATTTTCTATTAAATTCTGTAGTATATTTTATTAATCCTCTGGATAGATTTTAAGATTATCAATAAATTTTTTAGCTTCTTCTAATGTCCAAAATTCATAATAATTTAAATTATTTTCTTTTGCTATTTTTCTTTTTTTTACATCACTTATAGTCCATCCATTTATCATTCTTTTGTATAATGGATGTTTACCATTTTTATAACGTAATTTCCATTTTTCTACTAGTTCTTGATCTTCTTTTGAATCTGGATTATAAGAATGAGGGCCATGACAAGGAAATCCATTAAATTCTATAAATAAATCTAATTCTGGTATATAAAAGTCACATAAATAATGATGAATACGATTTAATTTATCAGACCATGAATATCTATAATCTTGGTATTGTCTTATAACTGATGGAATTTTTTCTTTAATATATAAATACAATTCTTCTTCTGGTTTAGAAACATTAAATGTATGGTTTTTTCTTTTTGTATCTATTCCTTTTTGAATAATTGCTTCATTTTGCATAGGATTTTCACATCCATACAATTTTAAATTTGTTTGTTTTATAATTTCTTGTATTTCTTTAGATTTTAAATTATGGTCCACACCATATTTTTTAATCAATGATTCACGCATTTTTTCTCTTATGTCTTTATCTTGAAATACATATTCTACTCCTCTTCTTTTTAAATTTGTTTCTTTTATTTTTTCCAATGCTTGCTTAGAGCCTCCACCATTTGTTACACCATATTTTTCTAAACATGTTTGTTTTGATTTTTCTTTAAAATGATTAGATTGATAAAAAAATTCTGTACCATATTTTTCTTTAATAGTTTCTTTTATTTTTTCCAATGCTTGCTTAGAGCCTCCACCATTTGTTACACCAT
>OLSD01000919.1_pt1 | contig 26981 bp, 17 predicted proteins | sample 1672211 | NCBI WGS metagenome assembly OLSD01 (sample SAMEA3136659, study PRJEB25190) | human gut metagenome | reverse complement strand
TCGCAGCTTGCAGTGGGTTTCATGATATAGGTCCCGCTCCGCGGAACCCGCAGCTGTAATACGTAACTTAGTACCATCAGCTCATACTCAATCTGCTCGCGTCCGTGGGTGCGTGGTTACCAATGTTTTGCTGTCCGTGGGTGCGTGGTTACCAATGTTTTTCTGTCCGTGGGTGCGGGGCTACGGCGAGACGCCATAGCCTCCTATGTTAGTAACGGCTGCTTGTAGTTGCCAACAATTAATTCGCTTTAATTATGTATCCCCTTGTCTGCTCCGGCATTCCTGAGGATATAAACAAAAAAAAACGGATAAGTCATTTGACTTATCCGTTTCGTTGTGGGCGCTGAGGGATTCGAACCCCCGACCCTCTGCTTGTAAGGCAGATGCTCTAAACCAGCTGAGCTAAGCGCCCGATTGCTTTTGTCATTACTTTTGTTGTTGTAATGCTTAGTTCTTTAAAGCGAGTGCAAAGGTAGGGGATTTTATTTAAACCTCCAAATGTTTTCGCAGCTTTTTTCAAAAAAACTTCAAAAAAGTGCATTTCTCTTTGTTTTTTGGACGGTTTTGGATGAACACGGGGTAGTTTTAGGGGCGAATTCGAGGTTTTGCTGTATCTATAGATAAAGACTTATATAAGTCAACTCTGGCTCTATTATTTATTTTTTCTGTAAATTGCAGTTTGTCGGTGAGATTATTTTTGAGTTGCGGGGTTCCGCGGAGCGGGACCTATATCATGAAACCCACTGCAAGCTGCGAAGCAGCGCAGCTGTGGGTACGTGAGCCCTCCCATCTCTCCCACAAGAGTTCCCCGAATGGGGACTTACACATCCCCGATAATGTTGAGGATGGCTGGTCCCGCTTCGCGGAACCAAGATGGTGAGGAGTGTTTGTTTATCCCACAGCTGCGCTCCTTCGGAGCTTGCAGTGGGTTTCTTATATATACGTGTCCCTTCAGGACACGACGCTGCTCCTACGCTAAATTGTTGTTTGTCGATGATATAACACATGGGCTTGCGGTACAAACTTAGGAGGCTATGGCGTCTCGCCGTAGCCACGCACCCACGGACAGTTTATAGAGTGTGAGCTGATTGGCGTCAGGCAATGGAAGAATGCGTATGCAGATTGAGCGTTATGCTATGGGAGGCTGCGTGGCTACGGCGGGACGCCATAGCCTCCTATGTTAGCCTTGTAAGCTTGTAAATTGCTGTTTGCACATTTATTAAAACAAAGAAAGCGGGCTGTAAACCCAATAACCAATATAGCTTATGCTATGCGATTATTGGGCTTACAGCCCGCCTTATTATGTCGTTAGTCGACTTATTCTTTATAATCTATGTATTTCTACCTTTATAGAATAGATATTCTTTTAGAACTCTGCGCTCTTCGGTGTACGCGGGAAGGGGATGACGTCGCGGATGTTCTGCATACCGGTTACGAAGAGGATGAGGCGCTCGAAGCCGAGACCGAATCCGCCGTGGGGGCATGATCCGTACTTGCGGGTGTCGAGATACCATGTCATATCCTTCATCGGGATGTGGCGCTCCTCAATCTCGTTCATCAGCTTGTCGTAGCTCTCCTCACGGACAGAGCCACCGATAATCTCGCCAATCTGCGGGAACAGCACGTCGGTGCCCTGAACGGTCTTGCCGCTCTTGCCGCCGAAGCCAGACTCCTCTGCGTCTATCTTCATATAGAATGCCTTGATGGCCTTCGGATAGTTGGTCATGATAACCGGCTTCTTGAAGTGCTCCTCCACGAGGAAACGCTCGTGCTCTGAAGCGAGGTCGTCACCCCACTCGCACGGGAACTCGAACTTCTTGCCGTTCTGGATGGCCTCCTGCAGGATGCGGATGCCCTCGGTGTAAGGCAGACGTACGAATTCTGAGTTGAGCACACTCTCAAGGCGTGCGATAAGACCTTTGTCAATCATCTTGTTGAGGAACTCCAGGTCGTCCTTGCAGTTCTCGAGTGCCCAGCGGACGCAGTACTTGATGAAGTCCTCTTCGAGGTCCATAAGTCCGTCAAGGTCGATGAAAGCCACCTCAGGCTCCACCATCCAGAACTCTGCCAAGTGGCGCGGAGTGTTTGAGTTCTCAGCGCGGAATGTAGGTCCGAAGGTGTAGATGGCGCCGAGAGCTGTTGCTCCGAGCTCGCCTTCGAGCTGTCCTGATACGGTCAGCGAAGTCTGCTTTCCGAAGAAATCGTCAGAATAGTCAATCTTTCCGTCCTCAGTCTTCTTGAGGTTGTAGAGGTTCTTTGTGGTAACCTGGAACATCTGACCGGCTCCCTCACAGTCGCTTGCTGTGATAAGCGGAGAGTTGAAGTAGAAGTAGCCGTGCTCATGGAAGTATGTGTGGATGGCCATTGCCATGTTGTGGCGGATGCGCATCACTGCACCGAATGTGTTGGTGCGGAGACGGAGGTGAGCATACTGGCGCATATACTCGAATGACTGACCCTTCTTCTGCATCGGGTAGTCGTTGCCGCAGAGACCGTAAATCTCAAGGCTCTCGCACTGTATCTCTGATGTCTGGCCCTTGCCCTGGCTCTCCACGAGAGTACCAACGGCGCAGATGCAGGCACCAGTAGTGATCTGCTTGAGCATTTCAGCGTCCACCTTTGTCGGGTCGACAACAATCTGAATGTTATTGATGGTTGAACCGTCGTTGAGTGCGATGAAGTCAACAGCCTTAGAGCTGCGGTGGGTACGCACCCATCCCTTTACGCACACGGTCTGTCCGAAGTCGGTGCGCTTGAGGGCGTCGACGACCTTTGTTCGCTTTATTGTTTCCATTTAATTAAAACATTACTCGTTTTCTGTTATTATTCAAAAGCTCCCATACGCAGCATCTCCACTTCCTTCTCAGTGAGGAAGCGCCAGTCGCCGCGACGGAGGTTCTTCTTTGTGAGTCCTGCGAACTGCACGCGGTCGAGCTTAACAACGCGATAACCGAGGTGTTCGAATATACGGCGCACGATACGGTTCTTGCCGCTGTGGATTTCGATGCCCACCTGGCTCTTGTCAGTGTCGCTTGCATACTCGATGGCGTCTGCATGCACCTCTCCGTCCTCAAGCTCGATGCCGTCAGCAATCTGCTGGAGGTCGTGAGCTGTTACGTTCTTGTCCAGATATACGTGATATACCTTCTTCTTGAGGAACTTCGGGTGTGTGAGCTTAGAAGCGAGGTCGCCGTCGTTGGTCAGGAGGAGCACACCTGTGGTGTTGCGGTCGAGACGTCCAACGGGATAGATACGCTCAGGGCAAACGTCCTTCACGAGATCCATGACAGTCTTGCGCTGCTGGGGATCGTCGCTTGTAGTTACGCAGTCCTTCGGCTTGTTGAGGAGCACGTAAACCTTCTTCTCCAGTGACACGGGCTGGTCATGGAACTTGATCTCGTCGGTGCGTACCACCTTTGTTCCGAGTTCGGTTACCACCTCGCCGTTAACAGTCACTACGCCAGCCTGGATAAACTCATCAGCCTCACGGCGTGAGCAGATGCCTGCGTTGGCAAGGAACTTGTTAAGACGGATCGGCTCGTTCGGGTCGATGTGTTCTTCCTTATACTCGATGCGCTTCTTCATGCTATACTTAGCATTGGGATCGTATCCATGCGTGCGCTGACGGTTGTTGTAACCGCCCTGCTGGCCGTAGCCACCGCGCTGATAACCGCCCTGCTGGCCGTAGCCACCGCGCTGATAACCGCCCTGCTGGCCGTAGCCACCGCGCTGATATCCACCCTGCTGTCCGTAGCCGCCGCGCTGCTGATAACCGCCACGCTGCTGTCCGTAACCGCCGCGCTGCTGATAGCCGCCACGCTGCTGACCGTAACCGCCGCGCTGCTGATAGCCGCCACGCTGCTGATAGCCGCCCTGCTGCTGGTCGCCGTCCTGATTAAAGTGCTGCTGGTCGTTGCTCTGCTGGTCGCCTTCCTGGTTGTTGTTATAGCGGGGACGATAACCTCCCTGCTGACGTGACTGATAGCCCTGCTGGTCGCCGTCCTGATTGTAGCGAGGACGATAGCCACCCTGCTGACGCGGCTGGTATCCGCCCTGCTCGCCGTCCTGGTTGTAGCGGGGACGATAGCCACCCTGCTGGCGCTGCTGATAACCGCCACGCTGGTAGCCACCCTGCTGGCGCTGCTGATAGCCGCTGTTGCCTGACGCTCCCTGAAGACCTGCTCCGAAGCCTTCGGGAAGGAATCCTCCTCCCTGACTGTCGTTAGAAGCCTGCTGGCGCTCGGCGTTATAAGGACGCTGTGTGTGAATGCGCGGACGCTGCGGGCGACCGGTCACACTGCGATACTCTCTCTGATAGTTGCCTGCAGCACGGCCGTAGCTCTCGCTATTGCCAGTAGTCTGATCTGCTGCTTTCTGTTCCTGATTCTTTTCCAATTCTGAATCCATAATTCTTTTCTTTCTTTTTAAATTGTAATGTTATTGGCCTCTCGGCAAGTCACACCCATGGGATTTTTTGCATAGATGCGCTTCTTCTTAACTAACTATATATTGATAAAACTCTAATCTTGTTTTGTTGTCTGCTTTTCTTTTATGCCGTGTTTCAAACTTGGCTTAGATACCGGTGTAGTTGAGTGGAGTGATAGCCATAAGCTCTGCCTTTACTGCGTCGCTGACGTTGAGTGTCTTAACGAACTCGTGGATGCTCTCCTCTGTCATGTGCTTGTTGGTACGTGTGAGTGCCTTGAGAGCCTCGTACGGATGCGGATAAGCCTCGCGACGGAGAATGGTCTGGATGGCTTCAGCCACGACAGCCCATGTGTTGTTGAGGTCTTCCTCCAGCTTCTCCTCGTTGAGGATGAGCTTGCGCAGACCCTTCAATGTGCTCTGGATGGCAATGATGCCGTGTCCGAAGGGCACGCCTACGTTGCGGAGAACGGTAGAGTCGGTAAGGTCGCGCTGCAGGCGGCTTACCGGGAGCTTCTGGGCGAGGAACTGCAGCACGGCGTTAGCAATGCCGAGGTTGCCCTCTGAGTTCTCGAAGTCGATGGGGTTCACCTTGTGCGGCATGGCGCTTGAGCCTACCTCACCTGCCTTGATCTTCTGCTTGAAGTACTCCATTGAGATATACATCCAGAAGTCGCGGTCGAGGTCGATGATGATGGTGTTGATGCGGCGCATAGCGTCAAACACGCTTCCGAGGCAGTCGTAGTTGCTGATCTGTGTGGTGTACTGCTCTCTCTGCAGACCGAGCTTCTCGCTTACGAATCTGTTGCCGAAAGCCTTCCAGTCATACTCAGGATAAGCCACGTGATGAGCGTTGTAGTTGCCGGTGGCTCCACCGAACTTGGCTGTCATCTTGCAAGCCTTGAGCTCTTCGAGCTGCTGTGTGAGACGGTAAACGAACACCATTATTTCCTTGCCGAGGCGTGTGGGCGATGCGGGCTGACCGTGTGTCTTGGCGAGCATAGGCACGTCCTTCCATTCGTCGGCATACTGCTGGAGCTGAGCGATAAGCTCCTCCACCATAGGATAATACACCTCTTCGAGTGCTTCCTTGATAGAGAGGGGCACGCTGGTGTTGTTGATGTCCTGTGATGTCAGTCCGAAGTGTATGAACTCCTTGAATGCGTCAAGTCCTCCAATCTTGTCGAACTCTTCCTTAATGAAGTACTCCACAGCCTTCACGTCGTGATTGGTCACCTTCTCGATGTCCTTCACGCGCTGTGCCTTCTCCTCGTTGAAGTCCTGGTAGATGGCGCGCAGGGTGGGGAAGAGGTTATGGTCGAAGTCCTTGAGCTGCGGGAGCGGAAGCTCGCACAGCGTGATGAAATACTCTATTTCCACGCGTACTCTGTAGCGTATGAGTGCATACTCTGAGAAATAGTCAGCAAGGGGCTCTGTTTTGCCACGATAACGTCCGTCTATAGGCGAAATGGCTGTAAGCAAATCAAGTTTCATGTGCTTTGTATAGCTTTACTATAAAAAATATATATATTATGGTGCAAAATTACAAATTAAAATGATACCATCCTATATATTTCACATTAATTATAATCAAAAAATATTTTGAGAGACAAAATATTTTAGTTGAGAGTTCAGAGTTGATAGTTGAGAGTTATGATTAGCTTATGTTTTAATTCTTAAAAGCTATGCGGAGTAATCATAACTCTCAACTCTCAATTTTCAACTCTCAACTGGATATTACTCCTCCAGCGCTTGCGTAAACTCGCGGTGGAATGTTGAGAAGAAGTGGAGGTTTTCGCGGCGTGCTTCCTCATCGAGGCTCCACAGCGACTCCTCTCCTGCTCGGTGAGCCAGTACGCGGCGGACGCAGCGGGCAATCTTTCGCTTGTTGTTTCGTGCCTGCAGCTGGTCGCCCTGGATGTTGTTGTGTGTGGCGTATGAGAAAGCGCAGAGTCGGCGCATGAAAGTTTCGTAGCGGTTGAAGAGCAATGCCTGTCGCATCATCTTCTCAGGGTCGGCGTCCAGTCCTTCCATGTCCATCAGTCCCTCCATGTTCTCATGGCTCCAGTCAGCCTCGTCCACCCAGAACCATTGGAATCCGAGTCGCTGTTCCATGTGCATGAGTCGCTGTGCGATGCTGTCCTCGTCCACGTTCTCCTCGGCTGTGAACAGTCCGAAGGCGAATCTTGCGAGTGACACGCCGTTCAGCTCCAGGCTGTCAGCGCCTTCCACCTCGTCACCGACAAGCTCCACGCGCCAACGTGCCGACTTGTTCTTGATAAGTGCGGAGTGTGCTCCCATGAGCAGCTCGTCCAGCGTGCCCTGAAGCGGCAGCTCGGTTACGAGCGAGAGATTGTCGTGTATGTTGCGGACAGAGAGCGTGCCCTCGTCGTTAGCCACACACATATAGCTCAGTCGTCCTCCGTCGAGCGACAACTGGAAACGGTCGTTAGTGTCGTTGCCCACGAACATGTAGGCATAAGACGCTACGTCTTTGTGGTTCACCTCGATGTCGCCCTGCACGTTGTTGTCTGTGGCGTCCTTCAGAGAGAATCCGATGTAGGGAATGCAGAGTCTAATGGTGAACGGTTCGCCCTTGCGCGGTGTGAGTCGGCAGAGAATGCCGTCCTCGCCGATAAGGTCTTTCTTCACCAGCCATCCCTCGTCGGTCTCCTGCGCCTGCTCCACGCTCACGTCGCCGTACGACCAGTAGAGGTCGAAGACAATCTCGTTGTCGTCCTCGCGGACCACGGTCACGAAGTCTTCAGGGTCGTCGCCGAGGTATACTGCTTCCACGGGCTTCACCTCTTCGTCGCCGTCGCCAAGGACGCATACCTCAAGGTTGCCCACCATCGGATCGTCTTCCCACTCGTCCTCACCGGCTCCTACAGCGCGGAACACCACGAAGGTCAGTCTGCTCTGCTGGCGCGTGCCGTCCGGACGGCATAGATAATATGTCGTCTCCTTAGGCAAGTAAATAGGTGTTGTGATGTACGGGCTCTGGCAGCGAGCCGAATATTCCACCTCTGTCCAGGCGGTTAAGTTTGCTTCAGTGTTACTGCTGTTCATTTCTTAAAGCTACAATGTTATCCTTGTATGATTTTATTTTGGGACTGCAAAATTACTGAAAAAATATGAGATAGTCAAATCTTGCCGCATACAATATTTGCATTTCTGATGCTCAATACTATGAGTCTGGCGCACAACAAAATCTTTGGTGCGAAATTCTCGAGTTTTGAGCGTGCAGCGATAGCGTATTGACGCACAGCTGATTATGCTGACAGGGGAAGAAGTGTGCAATGAATAAGGGGTATAAACAAGCATCATAGAGTTGCAATAGCGCCACTTTTACACCCCAATAGTGGCACTTTTATCATACAATAGAGCCACTTTTACACTCTAATAGTGGCACTATTGGACTGTAAAAGTGGCTCTATCGTTAAACGTGGGTGCCGTTTGCACAGCAAAACACCCTAAAAACAGCAAAATAAAACTCTAGAATCAATTTTTATTTTGTAACAGGTTTTTACTCTTTAGACAATATTTGCATAGCGGTGCGCTGCACCGCCGCCCGCCTACTTCTTCTGTGTCTTTGAGAACGAGTAAGGTGCGTCTGTGTCTGCTGTGCCGCGCTGCTTGTTGGGCGTCGGCGCGAGGTCGTAGACGAACTGCGCTCCGTTCATAAGGTCGGTGCGTGTGATGTAGTTGTGTGAGTAAGGCTTGCCGTTGAGAGTGAGAGCCTTCACGTAACAGTTCTCCTCAGAGTTGTTGTTGGCCTTGATGCTGACGGTCTTGCCGTTCTCGAGGTGGAGCTTCATCTCGTCGAAGTAAGGAGTGCCGAGGACATACTCGCCTGAACCCGGGCAGACAGGATAGAATCCCATGGCTGAGAATACATACCAAGCTGAAGTCTGACCGTTGTCCTCGTCGCCGCAATATCCGTCAGGCGCTGCCGTATACATGCGGTCCATCACCTGACGAATCCAGTACTGTGTCTTCCAAGGCTCACCTGAGTAGCCGTAGAGGTAAATCATGTGCTGTACGGGCTGGTTGCCGTGAGCATAGTTGCCCATGTTCATGATCTGCATCTCGCGAATCTCGTGGATTACGGCTCCGTAATAGCTGTCGTCGAAGAGTGGCGGCACGTTGAATACGGAGTCGAGCATGCTATTGAACACTTCCTTGCCGCCCATAAGGTCGATAAGTCCCTGCGGGTCGTGGAATACTGACCATGTGTAGTGCCAAGCGTTGCCCTCGGTGAAGGCGTCGCCCCACTTCAGCGGAGAGAAAGGAGCCTGGAACTTGCCGTTCTGCAGACGGCCGCGCATGAGGTTGGTCTCCTTGTCGAAGACGTTGCGATAGTTGAATGCGCGGCGGCGGAAAGGCTCAAGCTCCTTCTTCGACTTGCCGAGCGACTTGCCGAACTGATAGATGCACCAGTCGTTGTATGCGTATTCCAGTGTGCGTGCCACGTTCTCGTTTATCTTGACGTCGTAAGGCACGTAGCCCAGCTTGTTGTAGTATTCATGGCCCAGACGACCCGTTGACGATACCTTCGGGTGTACGTTGTTGGCACCGTGAACCACAGCCTTCCAAAGCGTTTCGGCGTCATATCCCTTCAGACCGCAGAGGTAAGCGTCAGCCACGATGGACGCTGAGTTGTTGCCGACCATACATTCGCGATGACCCGGCGAAGCCCATTCGGGAAGGAAACCGCTCTCCTTGTACGCGTTAACCAGACCTTCCTGCATCTTCACGTTCATCGACGGATACATTACGTTAAGCAGCGGAAAGAGGCAGCGGAATGTGTCCCAGAAGCCGGTGTCGGTGAACATATATCCCGGCAGCACCTTGCCGTTGTACGGCGAGTAGTGTACTATCTCGCCTGCGGCTGTCTTCTCATAGAATGATCGCGGGAAGAGCACCGAGCGATAGAGGCAGGAATAGAAAGTGCGGAGATGGTCGATGTTGTCCGACTTCACCTCTATGCGACCCAGAACCTCGTTCCATGTCTTGCGGCCCTGAGCCTTCACCTCGTCAAACGAAGCACCAGCCAGCTCCTTGAGATTCTCCATAGCCTGCTCCTCAGAGATGAAGGAAGAGGCGATGCGCACGTTCACCTGCTCGCCGCGGCGAGTCTTGAAGCCTACGATGGCACCTGCATGCTTGCAGTCAGCCTCTAATGCCTTGCTGTCCATCTTGCCGTTATTCACGGCTGTGGTGTAGGTGAAGTCGTGGTCGAACTTCAGCACGAAGTAGTTCTTGAAGTTGTCGGGCACGCCACCGTTGTTCTTCGTGGTGTAGCCTACAATCATTCTCTGCTCCGGCATGATCTTCACGTACGATCCCTCGTCGAAAGCGTCCACCACTACGTATGAGTCGCTCTCCGGGAAAGTGATGCGCATGATGGCAGCACGCTCCGTGGGCGCAATCTCCGTCACCACGTCATAGTCAGCCAGATAAGCGCGATAATAATAAGGTGTAGCCACCTCTGCCTTGTGCGAGAACCATGAGGCACGCTGGTCTTCATCGAAGACGGGCTTGCCGGTCTCCGGCATGATGCTGAACTGTCCGTAGTCGTTAATCCACGGGCTTGGCTGATGGGTCTGCTTGAAGCCGCGCAGCTTGTCAGCCGAATAGACATAAGCCCATCCGTCGCCCATCTTGCCGGTCTGCGGAGTCCAGAAGTTCATGCCCCAAGGGAGGCAGACGGCAGGATAAGTGTTGCCCGTTGACAGCGAGTGCTTCGACTCTGTGCCTACCAGCGTGCTGACATAGTCGACAGGCTGGTAGACCTTTGCCATGCCGACAATGGCGAATGTCAGCATGAGCAATGTGGTTAACAAGTGTTTTTTGTTCATTTTTGTTCTGTAGTTTTTATTGTTTGTGATATATTCAGTCGTTTCGGCAGAGCATAGCATAATAACCGATGCGATAAACCGAAAATGCCGTCAGCGATGGCTTGCGTCCCGTAAGATTTCGGAGCAGCATTCCTCGCGTGATACGGAATGCCAAGCGCAGCAATGGCGCCAAGCCTAAGCGTGAAAGACGTTCCACGAGCGTCTGCACACCCGAATAGCCGCGCAGCGCGTCTCGCATGTCATGTAGCGTCTGCAGTCCCTCTTCCGTCTTCTGAAGAAAGTGGGCGTTGTCGTCAAACCGTGAGAATCCCACAGGATTGTCCGTGTGAGCCACACGTATGCCGTTGTCTTTCAGTTCGCGTCCGAGCAGCACGTCCTCATATCCGTAGCGCGTGATAGAGACGTCGAAGGGGTGTGCCGTCAACACATCGCGCCGTATGAGGATGTTGCTGACGTGGAAAGCGGCGTAGGGATTGCGCTTACGCCATGACAGCGGATGGCTTTGTGTGGCGCGAAGCTCGTACAGATAGCGTAGGCTGGATCTTGGCTCGGTGTCCGTCGGCGCATGAATCTTCAGTCCGCCCACCACGGCTTCCGCTCCAAGCGAGTCTGCCTCGGCATATACGGCAAGGAAGTTTGCGGGGAGAGGTGAGAGGTCGCTGTCGATGAAGACGAGCCATTCGTATTGCGCCAGCTCCACCAGCCGGTTGCGTGCCGCCGACCTTCCCACGTTATGATTGCCTCTTACGAAGCGGCAATGTTCCAAGTTGTCACACAGGGAGCGGTTGGCTTCCGCCTTTGCCGTGTCCGTGGAGCAGTCGTCATACACCACAATCTCGTAGCTTGACAGATTGTCGCCCAAGGTTTCCGCCTGACTGTGAAGGGCAGAGATGAGCGGTCGGCAGTCGTTGTTGTATGAAGGCAGCAGGATGGAAAGTGATTTCAGCATGCTTAATGGTTTAGGAAGTTACTCGTTGTCCACCCTTGCCTCCTTCAGCAGCTGCGTCTTTCCGTCAGCCACCAGCTTGAGTATCAGCTCGCCGAAGAGCGTGTTCTGCCATGCAAACCAAGGGCGCGTAAAGTGGGATGCGTCGTTCACGTCGAACGATTCGTGGATGAATCCTGTGCCGGCATCCGTGCGCTGGAGCATCTTCAGGCATTCCTTTATCTCGCCGTCGTCCTTGCTGGTGAAGGCACGCATCATTATGGACATAGGCCAAGCCATGCCCAGTCCTACGTGCGGTCCGCCGATTCCCTCGCCCGCCTTGCCGCGGAAGAAGTAGGGATTGTCCTCGCTCCACACGAAGCGGCGCGTGTTCTGATATACGGAATCGTCCTCCGGCACGTCACCGAGATAAGGCATTGCGAGCAGACTCGGCACGTTGGCGTCGTCCATGAGGAAGTGATTGCCGAAGCCGTCCACCTCGTAAGCGTAAATCTTGCCATACTTGGGATGGTCCACTACGGCGTATTTCCTTAGCGCTTCGCTCACCTCGTCGGCAAGCTGTCGGCATTCTTTGGCTGTGGCAGCGTCGCCGTTGATTTTCTCCAGAATCTCAGCCGCCTTGCGCAGGGACGATACAGCCATGAAGTTGGATGGCACGATGAAGAGGAACGTCGCGGCGTCGTCGCTCGGACGGAACACCGAGGCAATAAGTCCGACGGGCTTCACGGGATTGCCCCATCCGTGATTGCACACCGTGTCGAGCTGGTCTTCAGTCTCGCGCTGGAAGTGATAGGTGCCCAGCCCCGTCTTTCGCTGCTGCTCATGGAAGACACGCAGGACGTTCTTCACCGCCTTCTGCCATTCAGCGTCGAAGACGGATGCGTCGCCCGTGGTCTGCCAGTAATGGTAAGCCAGTCGGATGGGGTAGCAGAGCGAGTCAATCTCATACTTGCGCTCGTGCAGTTCGGGCTTCATGTCCGTAATGTCGTTCATCCATCCTCCCTCGGGCTGAGGCTCCTTGTTGAATGCGTTGGCGTAGGGGTCGATGTTGATGCACTTCAGCTGTCGCCTTATCACGCCGCGTATCATCTTCTTCACCTTCGGGTCAGCCTTGGCAAACTGTACGTAGGGCCACACCTGTGCCGCCGAATCGCGCAGCCACATGGCATGTATGTCGCCCGTATATACGAACGTGTCCTCCTTGCCGTCGCCCTCGCCGGCGTCGTAATGCACGGTGGTGTCGAGCGTATTGGGGAAGCAATTCTCGAACATCCATGCCAGTCGGGCGTTCTCACGGATAAGACGCTTCACCTCACGAATCTTCTTCTCTATGGTGTCCGAAACGAATAGGCGGTCGGCTTCCTTCGGTCGCTGGCAGGTGTAGCGTGTGTTGTCCGCAGGAGCAGCCTTCGCATTGCTGGCTGAGAGCGCCATTCCGGCAGCTGCATCGTAGGAAGCGGCATGAGCTGTAGAGGCGGTGCACGCAGACATGGCTATGGCTGTTATGAATGTGGATATGATGAATTGTTTCATTGTTATGGTCTTGATGATAAAGTTCGGTGTTTTAGTATACCTACAAAAGTAGTAAAAAAATGGTATTTGTTAATACAAATTGCAAGACAAAATGTCCAAAAATTGCGTTTCCTATAAAAGAATGTATAAGTATTTAGTGTTTTGCCCGCTTTTTTTGTAACTTTGTACGGAATAAGGATAATTAGAAAGAGCAGAAACATTAAGATGAGTGTAACAGAAATACTTAACAGCCAGGATGGCGCCAAGCACTTCTCCTTTGAGGTGCTCCCGCCACTCAAAGGAGCTGGCACAGACAGATTGTTTTCCACAATAGAGAAGTTCAGGGATTTCGATCCTGCCTATATAAACATCACTACCCATCACAGCGAGTACGTCTATCGCGAACTCGACAATGGGCAGTTTGAGCGTCTGCGTGTGCGTCGCCGTCCCGGAACGGTTGCCATCGCAGCCACCATACAGAAGAATTTCGGCATACCCGTCATTCCGCACATTATCTGTAGCGGAGCGACAGCCGAAGACATCGAATACGAACTCATCGACATGCAGTTTCTTGAGATAGAGAATCTGCTGCTTCTCCGTGGCGACAAGGCCAAGGAGGACCGTATGTACACCGCCACACCGGGCGGACATACACATACGACTGACCTCATCCAGCAGGTGAACGACTTCAACCGCGGTTTCTTCGTGGACGGAACGCAGATGAAGCATCCCGGACAGCCGTTCAGCTTCGGCGTGGCGTGCTATCCCGAGAAACACGAAGAGGCGCCCAACCTGGAGATGGACATACAGTACCTGAAGATGAAGCAGGACATGGGAGCGGAGTATGCCGTCACGCAGCTCTTCTACGACAATGCGAAGTATTTCGATTTCGTGGAGAAGTGTCGTGAGGCAGGTGTCACGATGCCCCTCATACCGGGCATCAAGCCCTTCGCCAAGCTGTCGCAGCTGACCGTCGTGCCTAAGACATTCCATTGCGACCTCCCGCTGGAACTGGCTGAGGAGGTGGTGAAATGCAAGACCGACGAGGACGCCAAGCAGCTGGGCATAGAGTGGTCGACGGAGCAATGCCGCCAACTTTACCGTGCCGGCATCCGCAACATCCACTTCTATACGGTGTCTGCCGTCGACTCCGTACGTGAGGTGGCGAAGCGACTGCTGTAACTTTCAGTAAGACAAACTAAATAAAAAAACATAACATCGAATGCAATTCAATGAAGTAATAGGACAGTCAGGCGCCAAGCTACAGATGCAAAAGCTGGTGGCAGAGGGACGTGTGCCCCACGCCATGCTCTTCTGCGGACCTTCGGGATGCGGAAAGATGGCGATGGCTATGGCTATGGCTTCGGAGCTGCTGCGCCACAGTCGCCTGCTCGACAACTGGGGACATCCTGACCTCCACTTCACATTCCCGACCATAAAGCTCCCGAGCATGGGTTCGGAACACCAGCCCGTCAGCGACGACTTCTTCAGTGAGTGGCACGAGATGATAATGTCAGGCCCTTACTTCACGCTGGAGCAATGGCTCGCGTCAATTAACGTGGCAGGAGCGGAGAACAAGCAGGCGCTCATCACAGGCGCCGAGAGCGACGCTCTCTCACGTAAGCTGAGCCTGAAGTCGAGTCAGGGCGGATATAAGGTGGCGATAATCTGGCTGCCGGAGCGCATGAATCTGACGAGCGCCAACAAGCTGCTCAAGCTGCTTGAGGAGCCGCCTTTGCAGACCGTGTTCATCCTCGTCAGCGAGGAACCGGAGAAGCTGCTCGACACCATACGCAGCCGCACGCAGAGCTTCGACTTCAAGCGCATAGCGGATGCGGACATAGAAGAGGCGCTCGTGGAGAAGCGCGGGCTGGAGCATGCCGACGCACGAAGCCTGGCAAGACTTGCCAACGGATCGTGGACCAACGCACTCGCAGCCCTCAGTACGGGCAACGAGAACCGCATGTTCTTCGACCTCTTCACCATGCTCATGCGCCTCGCCTACACCAAGCGCGTGAAGGAACTTAAGAAATGGAGCGAGAGCATTGCGGCCTTCGGACGAGAGAAGCAGAAGCGCTTCCTCACGTACATGCACCGCATGGTTCGCGAAAGCTTCGTCTATAACTTCCATGAGCCGGAGCTTAACTATATGACGGCGGAGGAAGAACAGTTCGCTCAGAAGTTTGCGCCGTTCATACACGAGCGCAACATCATCGAACTCTCAGAGATGATAGGTAAGGCGGTGCGCGACATATCGCAGAACGCCAATTCCAAGATGGTGTTCTTCGACATCGCCATGCAGACCATCATCTTCATAACAAGGAAAAAATAAACATACACATAATATATACATATATATCATACTATACTACACCCATATACACATATATAATATATGAAGGACTTTAAGGACATGCAATTCGAGATATCCCGCGATACCGACCGCGGACTCTGCCATTGCGCCTGCGGCAGGCAGGACAAGCAGCTCAATACCTACGACTATCTGTATGATGTGCCGGGTAATGAGGAGGACACGGACCTCGTGGAGGTGCAGTTCAAGAATACGCGCAAGGGATATTATCATAACGTCAACCACCTGGACCTCCGTAAGGGCGACATCGTAGCTGTGGAGGCAAGTCCGGGCCACGACATCGGAGTGGTTTCGCTCACAGGCAGACTCGTGAAGCTGCAGGTGAAGAAGGCCAACCTTAAGTCGGCTGACGACATCAAGCGCATCTATCGCATCGCCAAGCCGGTGGACATGGACAAGTATTACGAGGCTAAGGACCGCGAACACGCCACGATGATTCAGAGTCGTGAGATAGCCAAGAACCTCGGACTGCAGATGAAGATTGGTGACGTGGAATATCAGGGCGACGGCAACAAGGCCATCTTCTACTACATAGCCGACGAGCGTGTGGACTTCCGCCAGCTCATCAAGGTGCTTGCCGACACCTTCCACGTGCGCATCGAGATGAAGCAGATTGGTGCACGTCAGGAGGCAGGACGCATCGGAGGAACCGGACCTTGCGGACGCGAGCTTTGCTGCGCCACATGGATGAAGAACTTTGTAAGCGTCAGCACCAATGCAGCTCGCATTCAGGACATCTCGCTCAATCCGCAGAAGCTTGCCGGAATGTGCGCCAAGCTGAAGTGCTGCCTCAATTACGAGGTGGACGACTATGTGGAGGCAGGACGCAAGATGCCGGCACGCGACGTGGTGCTCGAGACATTGGACAGCGACTACTATCTGTTTAAGTCGGACATCCTCGCTGGTCTTGCCACTTACTCGACGGGTAAGGGCGTGGCTGCCAACCTTGTGACCATCACGGCAGAACGTGCACGCGCCATCATCGAGATGAACAAGCGTGGCGAAAAGCCGGAGTCGCTTGCTGAGGACGGAAAGCAGAGAGAAGGCAATCAGCACTCGGACCTCCTTGCCGACGCCGATCTCAGTCGCTTCGACAAGAGCAAGAAGAACAAGAAGAAAAAGAACAAGAAGCCGCGTCAGCCCGCTAACGAAGCCGCACGTCCTGCCAACGAGAACGCTCAGCAGCCGACAGCAGAGGGCAATGCTCAGCCAAAGGCGGAAAACGCACAGCAGCCAAAGGGCGACAACGCTCAGCCAAAGGCAGAGAACGGTCAGCAGCCTAAGGGCGAGAACGGTCAGCAGCCGAGACGCGACAATAACCGTAACAACCGCAACAACAACCGTCAGCGCCCAAGACCGGAAGGTCAGCGTCGCAACAATAACGGAAACGGACCGCGCGGCGAGAACGGTCAGCGCAGCGAGAATGGCGCTCGTGGTGAGAACCGCCAGCCGCGAAACAATGCTGAGGCTAAGCCGTCTGCTCCCCAGCAACCTAAGCAACAGCCTGCTCCCCAGCAGCCGAAGCAGCAAAACACAACCGGCAATGAAGGTTAAGATAACACGACTTTTAGCATATATGGCAGCCATGACAGCAGTAGTTGTCATGGCTGCATGCAATGGTGGAATGGTGTATGACCGTTACACCAACACTCCCGTGTCAGGATGGGAGAAGAACGACACGCTCTATTACAGCGTTCCCGCGGTAAAGTCAGGTGGCACATACGCAGCCAACCTCGGGCTGCGCACCACCGACTCTTATCCCTTTACGTCGCTGACGCTCATTGTGGAGCAGCGTAAGGTGGCTGCCGACAAGGCTGTGACCGTCGTTACGGATACCGTAGCGTGCCAGTTGACCGACAGAAAAGGCAATGCGGCAGGAAAGGGAATCAGCTATCACCAGTATCAGTTTCCGGTCACGGAGCTGATGCTCCAAGACGGCGATTCGCTCTTTGTCAGCATTCGCCACGACATGAAGCGTGAGATTCTGCCCGGAATAAGCGATGTAGGATTCTCGCTCACACGCACCAAGTAAGCCCCATCACAACCCATCCATACATCTTAATATGCAAGAACAGGAAACCATACAGCAGAAGGACGAGCGCTTCATGCGCCGTGCTCTTCAGGAAGCAGAGGCTGCAAGAGACGTCGGAGAGATACCCGTGGGAGCCGTTATCGTGGCTGGCGACCGCATCATTGCACGTGCCCATAACCTTACGGAGACGCTTTCGGACGTTACGGCGCATGCCGAAATGCAGGCCATCACCTCAGCTGCCAACCAGCTCGGAGGCAAATATCTCACCGACTGCACGCTTTACGTGACGCTGGAGCCTTGCGTGATGTGTGCAGGAGCGATAGGATGGTCGCAGCTGAGGCGCGTGGTGTATGGCGCTTCGGACGAGAAACGAGGCTTCATGAAGTTCGCCCCCAAAGCGCTCCATCCCAAGTGCACGGTCACTACGGGAGTGCTGGAGGAAGAGTGCCGTCAGCTTATGACTGACTTCTTCCGCTCTCGCCGCTGTTAAGGCACACCATGAAAGCAACTGCAAAATAATATTAAATCCATGAGAATAAAACGGTTGAACGTTTGTTTTAACCGTTTTAAAACATTAACTTTGCAACATATTTACACACAGAACACAAAAACGACATGCTCATGACTAGACAACATTCGTAAGAAGAGCATAAATATACATTCAGAACAATTCAGATAACGTCATAAAACCCCATCTGCTAAAGTGGATTGGGCACTGTCGGCATTCCTGTCGTCAGCGATGGCAATATACCACAATATCATCAAGCCCCTCAATAATCTACCATATAAGAACCTATTAATTATCATTATAAGTTTTTTCAGCTCACTTCCTCGTGATGAGGCGGTGAGTTTTTTTTGCCTAAAACTTCATTAATATACACTTTTGCATAGAAAAGAAGCCAAGGCATGAAAAAAAAATCGTAACTTTGCAAAGTAGAAATAATTTCCAAAAAACTATACAAGCAGTATGATTCTATTTTTCATGACTCCAAGCAAGAGCGTGATTGCCACAGGCGTGGATCACCAGCTCTCACAAGACGAGATCAATGAACTGTGTTGGCTTTACGGCGGTGCAACCCTCATCGAGGGCGAGACTGTCGAGGGTTTCTTCGTGGGCCCGCGCCGTGAAATGATTACTCCATGGAGTACGAATGCCGTAGAGATAACTCAGAACATGAGTCTCCACGGCATTTCACGTATTGAGGAATACTTCCCAGTAAGCTCCAAGGACGCTGATCACGACCCTATGCTCCAGCGTATGTACGAAGGACTCGACCAGGAGATTTTCACCGTTAATCACCAGCCGGAGCCTATCAAGCATGTTGAGAACATAGAAGAATACAACGAGCAGGAAGGTCTGGCGCTCTCATCCGAGGAGATTGAGTATCTCCACAAGATTGAGAAGCAGCTCGGACGCCCACTTACCGACTCTGAGATCTTCGGTTTCGCACAGATCAACTCTGAGCACTGCCGTCACAAGATTTTCGGCGGTACGTTCATCATTGACGGTAAGGAGATGGAGTCGTCGCTTTTCGCTATGATCAAGCAGACAACTAAGGAGAATCCTAACAAGATTCTCTCTGCTTACAAGGACAACGTGGCTTTCGCACAGGGTCCGGTTGTGGAGCAGTTCGCACCGAAGGACCAGTCTACAAGCGACTATTTCCAGGTGAAGGACATCGAGAGCGTTATCTCGCTCAAGGCTGAAACTCACAACTTCCCGACTACAGTGGAGCCGTTTAACGGTGCCGCTACCGGTACTGGCGGTGAGATCCGCGACCGTATGGGTGGTGGTGTAGGCTCATGGCCTATCGCCGGAACAGCTGTCTACATGACCGCTTATCCGCGTCTGAAGGACGACGAGGGCGTGGCTCGCGACTGGGAGGACATCATGCCCGTCCGCAACTGGCTCTATCAGACACCGGAGCAGATCCTTATCAAGGCTTCTAACGGTGCTTCTGACTTTGGCAACAAGTTCGGTCAGCCGCTGATTACCGGTTCTGTTCTGACATTCGAGCACCAGGAAGGTGCAGAGAAATACGCATACGACAAGGTTATTATGCTTGCCGGTGGTGTCGGTTACGGCACAAAGCGTGACTGTCTGAAGAAGGAACCGCAGAAGGGCAACAAGGTTGTCGTAGTCGGTGGCGATAACTATCGCATCGGTCTTGGTGGCGGTTCGGTATCGTCAGTTGACACCGGTCGCTATTCTAACGGTATCGAGCTGAACGCCGTTCAGCGTGCCAATCCTGAGATGCAGAAGCGTGCTTACAACCTCGTTCGCGCACTCTGCGAGGAGGATGTCAATCCTGTAGTTTCCATCCACGACCACGGTTCAGCCGGTCACCTCAACTGTCTCTCAGAGCTTGTTGAGGAGTGCGGTGGCGAGATAGACATGACAAAGCTGCCTATCGGCGACAAGACACTTTCGTCTAAGGAGATTATCGCTAACGAGAGCCAGGAGCGTATGGGCCTGCTCATCGACGAGAAGCACATCGAACACGTACGTCGTATCGCTGAGCGCGAGCGTGCTCCGCTGTATGTTGTCGGCGAGACAACAGGCGACGCTCACTTCTCATTCAAGCAGGGTGACGGCGTTAAGCCTTTCGACCTCGACGTAGCCCAGATGTTCGGTCACTCTCCGAAGACCATCATGCGCGACGAGACAGTGGAACGCCACTATCGTGACGCTGAATATACACACGAGGAGAAGTCGGAGAACGGCAAGGACGACGTACTCGACAAGTATGTAAGCCGCGTGCTTCAGCTTGAGGCTGTGGCTTGTAAGGACTGGTTGACCAACAAGGTGGACCGCTCCGTTACTGGTAAGATTGCCCGCCAGCAGTGCCAGGGCGAGATTCAGCTGCCGCTTTCTGACTGCGGCGTTGTGGCTCTCGACTATCGTGGACGCAAGGGTATAGCCACTGCTCTCGGTCATGCACCGCAGGCAGGACTTGCTTCTCCGGAGGCAGGATCAGTGCTTTCAGTTGCTGAGGCTCTCACAAACATCGTATGGGCTCCGCTCGCTGACGGACTTAACAGCCTCTCGCTCTCTGCCAACTGGATGTGGCCCTGCCGCTCACAGAAGGGTGAGGACGCACGTCTCTACAGCGCAGTTAAGGCTCTTAGCGAATTCTGCCGCGACCTTAAGATCAACGTTCCGACAGGTAAGGACTCGCTCTCGCTCAGTCAGCAGTATCCTAACGGCGAGAAGATCATCTCTCCGGGAACCGTTATCGTAAGCGCAGGTGGCGAGGTGAGCGACATCCGCAAGGTGGTTTCGCCCGTACTCGTTAACGACAAGAACTCATCTATCTATCATATCGACTTCTCATTCGACGAGCAGCGCCTCGGCGGCAGCGCCTTCGCACAGAGCCTCGGCTTCGTTGGCGACGACGTTCCTACAGTGAAGAATCCTGAATATTTCGCTGACTGCTTCAACGCTGTTCAGGAGATGATTGAGAAGGGTTGGATTATGGCAGGTCACGACATCTCGGCTGGTGGTCTTATCACCACTCTTCTTGAGATGTGCTTCGCCAACCGTGAGGGCGGTATGCACGTCAACCTCCACGACCTCGCAGGTGACGACATCATCAAGATGCTCCTCGCTGAGAACCCAGGTGTGGTTATCCAGGTTAGCGATAAGTATAAGGAGGAGTTCCGCACATACATGGAGGACAATGGCATCGGCTATGCAAAGATCGGTTATCCCACTCCGGCAGAGCGCACAATCGTCATCAAGAAGGACGAATATACACACGCATTCGACATCGACGCACTTCGCGAGACATGGTATAAGACTTCTTACCTCCTTGACCGCGACCAGAGCTTCAACGGCTGCGCACGCAAGCGCCGCGACAACTATAAGAACCAGCCGGTGGAGATGAAGTTCCACGACTCGTTCAAGGGCACTCTCGAGAGCTACGGCATCTCTGCAGACCGTCGCACTCCGTCGGGTGTGAAGGCTGCCATTATCCGTGAGAAGGGTACCAACGGTGAGCGCGAGATGGCTTACTCACTCTATCTTGCAGGCTTCGACGTTAAGGACGTGATGATGACCGACCTTATCAGCGGACGCGAGACACTTGAGGATGTCAACATGATTGTCTTCTGTGGTGGCTTCTCTAACTCTGACGTGCTCGGCTCTGCAAAGGGATGGGCAGGTGCGTTCCTCTTCAATCCGAAGGCTAAGGAGGCACTTGACAAGTTCTATGCACGCAAGGACACCCTCTCACTTGGTATCTGCAACGGTTGTCAGCTGATGGTTGAGCTCAACCTTATCAACCCGGATCACGAGAAGCGCACACGCATGCTCCACAACGATTCGCACAAGTTCGAGAGCAACTTCCTCGGTGTTGAGATTCCGCAGAACGACAGCGTGATGTTCTCTTCACTCAGCGGCGACAAGCTCGGCATCTGGGTGGCACACGGAGAGGGCAAGTTCTCATTGCCTGAGGCAGAGGACAAGTACAACGTAGTGGCACGCTACAACTACTCAGAGTATCCGGGCAACCCGAACGGCTCTGACTATAACGTAGCTGGTATCTGCTCTGCAGACGGCCGTCACCTCGCTATGATGCCTCACCTTGAGCGTGCCATCTTCCCGTGGCAGAACGCTTGGTACCTCGCAGACCGCCGTCAGGACGAGGTTACTCCGTGGATTGAGGCGTTCGTCAACGCTCGCAAGTGGATTGAGAACTTCGGCAAGTAAGTTTATTTAAGCCGCAAGTATATATTTTAATATAACCTAAAAAGACTAATGACAGCCGTGAAAAGCTGTCATTAGTCTTTTCTTTCACATCTTACATTTATCTACAACGCTACACCCATGACCAATTTCTATATAGACGCGTTCCGTGTTTTCTCAAAGATAGGACTGTTCACACTCGGTGGTGGATATGCCATGATACCTGCTATAGAGGCAGAAGTGGTGGACAGGAAGAAATGGATGAGCCGTGAGGAGTTTCTTGACCTCATCGCCGTGGCGCAAAGTTGCCCCGGCGCCCTCGCCATAAACATCAGCGTCTTCGTGGGATACAGACTGAAGAAGCTGCCGGGAGCCATCTGCACCACCATCGGCGCAGCCCTTCCCTCCTTCCTCATCATCCTTCTCATAGCCATGTTCTTCCGCCAGTTCCAGGACAACGCCGTCGTCGGATCGATATTCAATGGCATACGTCCCGCTGTAGTGGCGCTCATAGCCGTGCCCGTTTTCTCAATGGCGCGTTCGGCTCGCATAACATGGACCAACTGCTGGATTCCGTTCGTATGTGCTCTTCTGATTTGGATAATAAAGGTGAATCCGATATACGTGCTCGTTGCAGCAGGAGCATGCGGATATCTTTACGGCACGATGATCAAGCCGACAGAATAATAATATATAGCAATGATATTCCTACAACTCTTCATTACGTTTTTCCAGATAGGACTCTTCGGATTTGGTGGAGGCTACGGCATGCTGTCGCTCATTCAGACGCAGACCGTAACGCATCATGCGTGGCTCACATCGGCGGAGTTTACCAATATTGTGGCGGTCAGCCAGATGACTCCTGGTCCCGTCGGCATCAATTCTGCCACTTACTGCGGATATGCAGCCGTACACAATGCCGGCATGGGAGAGTGGTATGCCGTCCTCGGCAGCGCCACTGCCACGTTGGCACTTGTCCTCCCGTCTTTCATCATAATGGTGCTCATCTGCCGTGTATTTATGCGCTACATGGACACGCTCGTCGTTCAGAGCGTTATGGCTGGCTTGCGTCCAGCCGTCGTCGGACTTATAGCCGCAGCCGCCCTGATGCTCATGACTCCCGAAAACTTCTCCGCTCCGAGCGTCAATCCTTGGCAGTTCTGGATAAGCATCATAATCTTCGTTGCTACATTCTTCGGCACAAAGATAATGAAGATAAATCCTATAAAGATGATTTGTTGGGCAGCGTTCGCCGGACTTATGCTGCTTTATTAAGTTTATTATAAAACAAAAAAGTTAGGGAAGCATTACAAACGTGCTTCCCTAACTTTTTTTATGTCTGTATCAGATGTATCCTAATCAGGATATCATCAGATGTATTCTCTATTTTTTACTTGTTGTCTTCGATGAGGTTCTCACCGGTCATGTCGGCGGGCTGCTCCATTCCGAGGATGTGGAGGATAGAAGGAGCCACGTCAGCGAGGCGTCCGTCCTTTACTGTAGCCGAGTTGTTGTCAGTAACGTAGATGAACGGAACCGGGTTCAATGAGTGAGCGGTGTTCGGTGTGCCGTCCTCGTTGAGAGCGTGGTCGGCGTTGCCGTGGTCAGCGATGATTATGGTCTCGTAGTCGTTGGCCTTAGCTGTTTCCACCACTTCCTTCACGCAGTTGTCGATGGCGTGAACAGCCTTTGCGATGGCGTTGTAGATGCCAGTATGACCAACCATGTCACCGTTGGCGAAGTTTACGACGATGAAGTCATACTCCTGTGTCTTGATTGCGCCTACGAGCTTGTCCTTCACCTCGTATGCGCTCATCTCCGGCTTGAGGTCGTATGTGGCAACCTTCGGAGAGGGAACGAGGATGCGGTCCTCACCTTCGTACGGAGTCTCGCGGCCACCGTTGAAGAAGAATGTCACGTGAGCATACTTCTCTGTCTCTGCTGTGTGGAGCTGGCGCTTGCCGTTAGCCGAGAGATACTCGCCGAGAGTGTTCATTACGTTCTCCTTCGGGAAGAGGATGTTTACGCCGGTGAATGAAGCGTCGTACGGAGTCATGCAGAAATACTGCAGGTCCTTGATGGTGTGCATGCCAGCCTCCTCGTGCTCCTTCTGTGTGAGCACCTCTGTAAGCTCCTTGGCACGGTCGTTACGATAGTTGATGAAGATGACAACGTCGCCCTCCTCAATCTTGCCGTTAACTGTAGAGTTGTTGATAGGAAGGATAAACTCGTCAGTCACACCGTCGTCATAGCTCTCCTGCATTGCCTTCACCATGTCGTCAGCCTGCTTGCCCTTGCCCTCAACGAGCAGGTCGTAAGCCTCCTTGACGCGCTCCCAGCGCTTGTCGCGGTCCATTGCGTAGAAACGACCTACAATGCTGGCGATGTGTGCGCCGTTCTTGTCGCAGCACTCCTGCACCTGCTCGATGAATCCCTTACCTGACTTCGGGTCGGTGTCGCGACCGTCCATGAAGCAGTGTACGTAAACGTCGTTCAGACCATACTCCTTACCGATCTCGATGAACTTGAAGAGGTGGTCGAGTGATGAGTGAACACCGCCGGTAGAGGTAAGACCCATGAGGTGGAGCTTCTTGCCGTTCTCCTTAGCGTAGCTGTAAGCCTTGATGATTTCCTTGTTCTTGAGTATAGATCCGTCCTGGCATGCACGGTTGATCTTAACGAGGTCCTGATAAACGATGCGACCTGCACCGATGTTCAGGTGGCCAACCTCTGAGTTACCCATCTGGCCCGCAGGCAGACCTACGTCCTCACCGCATGTGAGGAGCTGTGAGTGAGCGCTCACCGCTGTGAGATAGTCAAGATAAGGAGTCGGAGTGTTATAGATTACGTCTCCCTTGCCATGCTGGCCGATGCCCCATCCGTCGAGGATCATCAATAAAGCTTTCTTTGCCATAATGTGTGTATATTTTATATTATAATAATGTATACTATATTGTTATGCAAAGTTACAATATTCGCCTTTAACTGCAAAATGAAAGCCACGATTTTTTTATATAGTGGCGGAGGTCTCCGGCCTCTGCAGCACCAAGTATGCTGCAATTTATCAGTATCTATTCTGTTGGTGATATTGCTCGCTGCGGAGGCCGGAGACCTCCGCTACTGTTTTAGCTACAGTTTATAACAAAAATCAATCCGTTGCTAATAATTTTTAATGAAATGTTTGTTTGTTCTAATTAATAGTTATATATTTGCATCCGGAAATAATAGTTTATAATTTCAGTGTTTCAGGACAACTGTAAGCGGCTAAAGCGTAGCCGAAATGTTATTACAATCAGTCATTAAATGAGAGTTAAAAGATTTTTAGACCGTGCTTCAGATCAGCACACAACTTACGTAAGCAGAGGCGGCTTAGTCCAAGGGCGTAGGCTTTTGGTGCCACCTCCAAGCTTACGAAGAGAATTTCCTCCTTTCGCAGCATTTTCTTCTTCTAACATTCGTCTACGTATCGCAAAAACACTACCTTTGCGATTGTCTTTTTGTATAACAAAAAAACATAAACTATTAACCATTAACCTCATCATCAGTTCTTACAGACATGAGAATCCCCAAGATTGGCTTGTTGCCTAAGATTATTATTGCCATAGCTCTCGGTATAGCTCTTGGCATAGAGACACCGGAAATGCCGGTTCGCATCTTCGTTACGTTCAATTCGCTCTTCAGCGAGTTCCTCGGATTCCTTATCCCTCTGATTATCGTCGGGCTTGTCACTCCTGCCATCGCCGACATTGGCAAGGGCGCGGGCAAGCTGCTCCTCGTCACGGCTCTTCTGGCGTACGGCGCCACGGTGTTGTCCGGCTTCATGTCGTACGGAGTGGGGCAGACCTTCTTCCCGTCTATGATTTCGGAGAACGTCCAGCTGTCGCAGGACTGCGAGGCGCAGGGCGTCAAGCCGTTCTTCACCATCAGCATACCGGCGCCGCTGAATGTGATGACGTCCCTCATATTGGCGTTCACGCTCGGCCTTGGCATCGCCCATCTTGAGTCGAAGTCGCTGCGCAACGGCTTCTCTGAGTTCCGCGACATCATTACGAAGACCATTCAGGTGGTGGTACTTCCGCTCCTTCCCATCTACATCTTCGGCATCTTCTTCAATATGACTCATTCCGGCGAGGTGTTCCGCGTGCTTTCGGTGTTCGTCAAGATCATCGGCGTGATATTCGTGATGCACATCTTCCTCCTCGTCTTCCAGTATTGTGTGGCGGCTCTCTTCGCTCGTAAGAATCCGTTGCGCATGCTTGGCACCATGCTTCCGGCGTACTTCACGGCGCTCGGCACGCAGTCGTCTGCCGCCACCATTCCAGTGACGTTGCGCCAGACCATCAAGAACGGCGTGGACAGCGACATCGCCGGCTTCGTCATTCCTCTCTGCGCCACCATCCACCTTTCGGGCAGCACCATGAAGATAGTGGCTTGCGCCTTGGCTCTGATGATGATGCAGAACATTCCCTACGACTTCCAGATGATTACGGGCTTCATCCTCATGCTCGGCGTGACGATGGTGGCAGCTCCCGGCGTTCCGGGTGGAGCCATCATGGCAGCCCTCGGCGTCCTGTCGTCAATGCTTGGCTTCGACGAGAAAGCGCTCGCCCTGATGATTGCCCTCTACATCGCTATGGACAGCTTCGGCACAGCCTGCAACGTGACGGGTGACGGCGCCCTCGCTGTCATCATCAACAGACTGTGGAAGGGAAAGAAGAAGCAGAATGCCGGTACGGCTGAAGAGTGCCAGTAAGGGTATTATTTAAATTGCAGTTTATCTGTTAGTCTGCTATGTTAGGCAGTGCTTTGACAAAAACCTTTCTCCACAGTCCGCTTATGCTTTTCGAGCCTTCGGCAATTCCTTTATGGTATATATGGTCTTATGAGAACAAGTTCTCACGCCCATATATGCCATAAATGAATGAGAGGCTTTCGCCTCTCTCGAAAAGCACAAACGGAAAAAACCGTTCAAAACACAAGGTTACAAGAGGATGTGTAAAACTAAACAAATAGAGGAAAAGGGCAAATAGTAGGAGCTAATGCCCGCGGCTCCTACTATTTGTATTACTTATTACGTTTTTTTCCCAATTTTTTTAGTTTTGATACCTTCTGCATCCTTGTGTTTTTATATGTTTTTCCGATTATGG
>OLSD01000912.1_pt1 | contig 27167 bp, 25 predicted proteins | sample 1672211 | NCBI WGS metagenome assembly OLSD01 (sample SAMEA3136659, study PRJEB25190) | human gut metagenome | reverse complement strand
GAATCCGTGGTCAAAGACTCCGTGTGCATCGGTGATAATCCGTGAGCGTTTTTTTTGACCTTCGTTCTGTAGCCGCAGGCTCACAGAACGAATTATTGCAAGGCTTCTCCATATTCCTATAATATATTATAGGTAGTAATTATCTTGTCAGGAATTAAAGATTCTCCAATTCTTGATACAAAAAAGGCCAGAATATTGCGTTGCAATATCTGACCCTTGTCTTGTCGGGATTACTGGACTCGAACCAGCGACCCCGTCGTCCCGAACGACGTGCGCTACCAACTGCGCTAAATCCCGATTGCATATAAGGAAGATTCCGCTTGCCGATGGATGGAAACGGCGGTTGTTCCTTTAAGCGAGTGCAAAGGTAAGGCATTTTTTCATAATAGAGAAATTTTTTCGCATAAAAATTTGCCAATACAAAAAAAAAGCGTACCTTTGCACCCGCAATTAGGATTCAACGCCACGGATTGCGTAAATGGTGCCATAGCTCAGTTGGTAGAGCAAAGGACTGAAAATCCTTGTGTCCCCGGTTCGATTCCTGGTGGTACCACTCACAGAAGAGATTCTCACGAAAGAGGATCTCTTTTTTTTGTTTATACGCTTGGCGGCATTGTCATTATGGGGCGGCGCAAGGGCATATTGCTGTCCTAATCATTATTTTGATTGCCTAAAGTTGGCAGTTAGCCGATTAATTCCTAATTTTGCAGACAATCATCAGATACGGCTTTGTGATTAGCCGGGAAATTCATAACTTTGTAGGAACAAATGCAAATTGCGAGATATGAGAGTGCTGATTGTTAACACAAGCGAAATCGTGGGAGGTGCCGCCGTGGCCGCAAACCGGCTGATGGAGGCGCTGAACAACAACGGGGTGAAGGCCAAGATGCTCGTCAGGGACAAGCAGACCGACGACATCAACGTGGCGGAGGTGCCGAAGTCGTGGCGCCTGCGCTGGAATTTCCTGTGGGAGCGCTTCGTGATATTCTGCCGTCTGCGCTTCAAGCGCGACAACCTCTTCCTCATTGACATCGCGAATGCCGGAGTGGACATAACGAAGACGCGCGAGTTCAAGGAGGCCGACGTGGTGCATCTGAGCTGGATAAACCAGGGTATGCTCTCGCTCGGAGGCATACGCAGGATACTGGAAAGCAACAAACCCGTGGTGTGGACGATGCACGACCTGTGGCCGGCTTCGTCCATATGTCATTATGCACGCAACTGCCACGGATTCGAAAGACAGTGCGGCAACTGTCCGCTGCTGCCCGGAGGAGGGTCGAAGAGCGACCTCTCGGCTGCCGTGTGGCGCCGCAAGAGACAGATACTGAACAGGCACAGCATACTCTTCGTGACGTGCAGCAGATGGCTCGCCGGCAAGGCGAAGAAGAGCGGACTGCTCACGGGACAGAAGATACTGAGCATCCCCAACCCCATTGACACAAGGGCGTTCAGGAGAGAGGACCGCGAGAGTGCCCGCCTGTATGCCGGATTGCCGGCGGACAAGAAGCTGATTCTCTTCGTTTCGCAGCGCGTCACCGACAAGCGTAAGGGCATGGACTATTTCATCAAGGCCATGGAGAAGATGGTGGAGCAGCATCCCGAGATGAAGGAAGACACCGGAATAGCCATCCTCGGCGGACAGGCAGAGGACCTGGCCGCAAGGCTCCCGCTGCCGGCGTACCCGCTCGGCTACGTGAGCGAGGAGAAGAAGATAGCGAGCATATACAACTCCGTGGACACATTCGTGCTGCCTTCGCTCGAAGACAACCTGCCGAACACCATTATGGAGGCTATGGCATGCGGAGTGCCGTGCGTGGGATTCAACACGGGAGGCATCCCCGAGATGATAGACCACCAGAAGAACGGCTACGTGGCGGAATACAAGAGTGCCGAAGACCTGGCCAGAGGCATCCGCTGGGTGCTGTGTGAGGCCGACGGAAAGGCGCTCGGCGACGAAGCGATAAGGAAGGTGAACACGAACTATTCGCAGTATGCCGTGGCGATGAAATACATCGAGGCATACAACCAGGCGATGGCTCTAAAACGATATAAACTATGATAAAGATAACTATAGTCACCGTTACATACAACGCCGGGAGTCTGTTGCAGAAGACACTGCAGTCGGTTTACGACCAGACTTACTCGGCAATCGAGCATATCATCATCGACGGTGCGTCGACAGACAACACCGTGGCGATGGCGAAAGACTATATGGAACGGTCGTTCGCATCAGACAACGGCCATGAGGTGAGAATACTCGTGGAACCCGACAACGGCATCTACGACGCCATGAACAAGGGACTGAAACTTGCCACCGGCGACTACATCTGCTTCCTCAACGCCGGCGATGCGCTCAAGGGAACGGAGACAATAAAGCAGGTGGTGGAAGCGGCAAAGAGATGCTACAGCGGAAAGGGCAAGCAGCACGACGTTACCACATCCGCCGAATACGACAGGGAGGCGCTGCCCGCCGTGGTATACGGCAAGACGGACATCGTGGATGGGGACAACCGTTTCCTGCGCCACCGCCGCCTCACGCCGCCGGCCTGTCTCACATGGCGCTCGTTCCGCAACGGAATGCTTGTGTGCCATCAGGCTTTCTATGCCCGTACGGACATTGCCCGGCAGACGCCATACGATATGAAATACCGCTTTTCGGCAGACTTCGACTGGTGTGTGCGCATCATGAAGAAGGCGGAGGAGATGGAACTCCCGCTCGCCGACTGCGGCGAGACCATTGCCGACTACATGGAGGAAGGCACCACCACACGCAACCACAAAGCGTCGCTGAAGGAACGCTTCGACATAATGTGCAACTATTACGGCAAGTTATCCACCTGCCTGTACCACGTATGGTTCGCCATGCGCAACGTGGTGCCCGGTTTCCACCATGCTTCGCACTGACCGCCCTGTTTTTTCACTTACAACACATGAATATGAACAAGAGACATATACCCATACTGTATGCCATACTGATGATGGCCGCCCTGCTGGCAGCATGTTCCACCGCGAAGAAAGAGGAGACGGAACAGATAATCAACGACGTGGAGATTGCCGAAGAGGAAGCCGAGGAGGTGGAGAAAATCATGGAGAAGCCACGACTGCACTTCTCTTCAGCACAGCAGGCCATGCAGTATATGGACGAATCGGAGGACCATGAGGCGTATGCCGCCGGAATATTATACAAGTTCGCCACGGACTCGCTCGACTACTGCGAAAGGCTTATCAACAACCAGTTTGACCACTTCATCATCGTGGACAAGGGGAAGATGAAGGTGGAGCTGTATGACAAGTTCGGACGGCTCAAGAAGGCATACCGCTGCGCCTGCGGCAGGAACTACGGCAACAAGCGCAAGAAGGGCGACTGCCGCACGCCGGAAGGATTCTTCCGTGCCGGCAGCGTGAGTCACAGCGTCCACTGGCACTACACCGACGAGAACGGGAAACGGAGCGAGAAACCGGGGCAATACGGCCCGCGCTTCGTGCGCATCATCACGCCGAACTACAGTTCGATGGGAATCCACGGGACGGATGCCCCGTGGTCGGTGGGCGGAAGGCGCAGCCACGGATGCGTGAGGATACTGAATGAGAATATCCTCGAACTCGTGAAGTATGTGGAGACGGGAATGCCTATCATCATCCTGCCGGGCAAGAAAGACAAGGAGGCAAACTGGCTCGACGCCCATCCCGCAGAGGAAGCGGCCGACACACTGGCCACGCAGCCGAAGGAGATACCTGCGGAAGAAACCGTACCGGCAACGGAGGACGCACAAGCCGACGGCCGGCAACATGAGCATCATGATACGCTGCCGCACAACAACAAGGAGAAAGAGTTATGATAAAAAGACTTTTCATCACAATGCTGGTAGCCGTTGCCGCCATTGCGGCATACGCACAGTATGACTTCATCCGCCCCGTGAAGGATTCCATCCCCGGGGGCTACAATTTCTGGGTGTACACCCCGACAGACTATTACTATTCGCTGAACGAGACCCCCGTGATAATATTCCTCCACGGACAGAGCCTGTGCGGCAGAGACCTCAACCGAGTGCGCCGCTACGGACCGCTCCATGCCATCGTGATGGGCCGCCAGGTGGACGCCCTCGTGGTGGTGCCGCAGAACCCTGGCGGGGCATGGAACCCGAAGAAGGTAAACGACGTGCTGGAATGGACAAAGCGCAATTATGCCTGCGACTCCACCCGCGTATATGTCATCGGCATGAGCCTCGGCGGCTACGGCACGCTTGACTTCACCGCCACCTATCCCGACAAAGTGGCGGCGGCGCTCGCCATGTGTGGCGGATGCTCCGTGAAAGACCGCACCCCGCTCGGAAAGGTGCCGCTCTGGATCATCCACGGCACGGCAGACCGCGCGGTGCCGATAAGCATGTCGAAGTCGGTGGTGAACGACCTGGAGCGCACGGACAACGACTCCCGCCTGCGCTACACATGGCTCAAGGGCGCCAACCACGGCACTCCGGCGCGGTTCTTCTATATGCGCAAGACCTACGAATGGCTCTTCTCCCACTCGCTTCTCGACCCCGACCGCCCCGTGAACCGCGGCATCTCGCTGGGCATGGAGGATGTGCCCACGGCGTATCGGAACATGGAGTTCAAGAAGGGCGTAGACCCCGAAACAGTGTATGAAACCACCATAAAGTAGAAACGGAGATAACAATGTGTAAGGTAAAACTAAAGGAAAATATGCGAAACATGTTTTCAAACATATAAAAATAATTGCAGATATGCTTAAATTGCTTTACATTTGCAACCAGTTATCCTGAATACAATCTTTTTACCTTGAAGCTAATACCTATTGAACAGAAAAGGCGGTCCTCTGTGAAGAGAGCCGCCTTTACACATTCCTGCCATTTTGCTGTACTTCTCATACAGACTGCCCTCCCCATGTCAGGGCGGTTGTCTGCCACTTGTCCGTCATAATCCCACTTGTCCGCCATACCCCTTCTGCATCGGCATATACGAAAAAAGGAACGAAAGCTGCATGATGCAACTTCCGTCCCTCCCGGAATTTTATAGATGTGCGATATTAGCCTTAGTCGAGCTGAGCAAGCTTGTTGTCGCTGCCGAGCACGTCGATAATCTTGTGCTTGTACATCTGCTCCATCATGTCGCGTGCAGGACCGCAGTACTTACGTGGGTCGAACTCAGCAGGCTTCTCTGTGAATACCTTGCGCACAGCGGCTGTGAAGGCAAGACGAGAGTCAGAGTCGATGTTGATCTTGCATACGGCGCTCTTTGAAGCCTTGCGCAGCTGCTCCTCAGGGATACCTACTGCATCAGGCAGCTTGCCGCCGTTGGCGTTGATGATGTCAACATATTCCTGTGGCACTGATGATGATCCGTGGAGTACGATTGGGAATCCTGGGAGCTTCTTCATGATCTCGTCGAGCACGTCGAAAGCCAATGGAGGAGGAACGAGGCGGCCTGTCTTCGGGTCGCGTGTGCACTGCTCCGGCTTGAACTTGTAAGCTCCGTGGCTTGTACCGATAGAGATTGCCAATGAGTCAACTCCGGTCTTTGTGGTGAAGTCGATAACTTCCTCAGGCTTTGTGTAGTGTGAAACCTCAGAAGCAACTTCGTCCTCTACACCTGCCAATACGCCGAGCTCACCCTCAACGGTAACGTCGAACTGGTGTGCATACTCCACAACCTTCTTTGTCAGGGCAACGTTCTCGTCGTAAGGAAGAGAAGAACCGTCGATCATCACTGAAGAGAAACCGAGGTCAACGCAGCTCTTGCAGAGCTCGAAGCTGTCGCCGTGGTCGAGGTGGAGCACAATCTCAGGATGGTTGCATCCCAGCTCCTTGGCATACTCTACGGCACCCTGTGCCATGTAGCGCAGCAATGTAGGGTTGGCGTAGTTGCGCGCACCCTTTGAAACCTGGAGGATAACAGGAGACTTCTCTTCAGAAGAAGCCTTGATGATAGCCTGCAGCTGTTCCATGTTGTTGAAGTTGAATGCTGGAATGGCGTAACCGCCGTTGATGGCTCTCTTAAACATCTCACGGGTGTTTACCAAGCCTAAATCTTTGTAACTTACCATAGTATCTTATATTTAGTTAGATAAATCTTGTTTTACCTTGATTAATACTCTTGCTTTTCCTGGGTTAATAGCCCTTGCTTCAGGATTTTCGCTCCTGTATCTCCAGCTTTTGTGCCGGTGAATATTGTCGTCCTTCCGTTTCTAAGGGCAAAGTTAGCATTTTAATTCGGGAGGGCAAAACATTCCCGTTGTTTTTTGGCATTGCGATACAGTTAATTTTGACATAGGATAAATTCCGACAGGCGTTTTCGGGCGTTTTTCAAGATGGAGATTACAGATTAAGTGTATTTTTTATAACGTTTAAGCCTTAATTTCGACCACATAAGCCGCCGTCGGGTACGTTTGAGCCGTTTGGAGGAATCGGGCGGTTGCATGGCTTTTGATTTTTTTTTATTTTTGCATTGTTGAAATAGAAAAGCGTTTCGTTTTCACTCTTCATTTTTTTAATCTGTGAATGAATAACCAAATGTAACATAACAGAATTCTTTTAAAGAAGAAAGCCGCCAACCGGTTTCGTGATGAAACTGTTGGCGGCGTTTTCTTTCCGTTTCGGGTATCTGCCATGAAATGAATGTCTTGCATGTTTTGGTGGTTTTATTAACCGAAAGCAGGGATATGGATTCAATGCCATACCCCAGCCTTGTCGTTACCTATATTATATATATAATGTGTCAGAGAAGGATTCCGGTGAATATCCTGCCCGAATCCGCACCGAGGCGACGGGCGGAGAAATAGTCGGCCACATCGCGGTAGGTGCATACGGGGGATACCTGGATGTTTCCCTCTGCCACGCCTGCCTGCATGAGCTGCCGGCGGTTGCACTCCTTCAGGTCGATGTGCCATTTGTATTCCGCTTCGGCGGACGCCGACTTCATCTGTCGGCTGATACCCTCCATATCGAAGTTGGCGCCGACGAACTGCTCATACACCTCATCGCCCACTTCGAAGGCTTCGAAGGAGATGCCCGGACCGATTACGGCCTTCAGGGCTTCGGGACGGGTGGCGTAGGCAAGGCACATATCGGCCGCAGCCTTCATGGCGATGCGTGCCAGAGTGCCGCGCCATCCGGCATGGACGGCACAGACGGCACGATGCTCCTCGTCGTAGAGGAGCACTGGGATGCAGTCTGCCGTGGACACGCCGATGCAGATGTCCTCCACATCGGTCATCACGCCATCCACGCCCTCGAGCACCATCTTCCTCACGCCCTCGGGCAGGGCGAGGAATTCTCCTGCTATCTGCCTCGTCTCCACACCGTGGGTCTGGTGGGGCATCACGATGCGGTCAGGGGATACGGAGAGTTCGTCGGCGAGCAGACGGCGGTTCTTGGCTATTGCCTCGGCCGTGTCGCCGCAGTGCTCGTTGATATTGAATCCGCCGTGATTGCCCTGACTGAATCCTCCGTGGCGCGTGGTGCTGAATGCACGTACGCCGGGGGCTATGGCATAATAGTGGAGTAGGGGAGCGTTCATCAGTCCTCGTCCTCCATATCGTATTCAAAATCGTCGAGGTCGTCCACGTCCTCCATGTCGTCCTCGTCAACGAAGTCTATGTCGTCCTCACCCTCGGAGCGCAGCTCTTCGGGCAGCAGTCCGAGGTCTTTGTCGCGGTGCACGATGGTGTCTTCGGCCATGATTCCGGCAATCTTGTTGCTCTCGCTGTTGAGCTCCTTCCAGAGAATGTCTTTCAGCTCGGCGATGCCCTGTCCGGTGACGGCAGATATGAATACCACGGGCAGGTCTTCGGGCAGCGTCTCCTTGAGCATCTCTATCAGCTCCTCGTCGAGCAGGTCACACTTCGACACGGCGAGCACCCTGTGCTTGTCGAGCATGTCGGGATTGAAGTTTGTCAGTTCCTTGAGCAGTATTTCATATTCACGCTTTATGTCGTCGGTATCTCCCGGCACCATGAAGAGCAGCAGCGAGTTGCGCTCGATGTGGCGCAGGAAGCGCAGTCCGAGTCCCTTTCCCTCGCTTGCTCCCTCGATGATTCCGGGGATATCGGCCATGACGAATGATTTCCTGTCGTGGTATTCCACGATGCCGAGTGATGGCTCGAGCGTGGTGAAGGGGTAGTTGGCTATCTTGGGGCGGGCGCTCGACACGGTGGAGAGCAGCGTGCTCTTTCCGGCATTGGGGAAGCCCACGAGTCCCACGTCGGCGAGGAGCTTCAGCTCCATGATTACGGTCATCTCCTGCATCGGCTCGCCAGGCTGGGCGTAGCGCGGGGCCTGGTTTGTGGATGTGCGGAACTGGTAGTTTCCCAGTCCGCCGCGTCCTCCCTTGAGGAGCATCACTTCCTGTCCGTCGTGCATCACGTCGCAGATGAACTTTCCTGTCTCGGCGTCATACACCACGGTGCCGCATGGCACGTCGATGTATACGTCCTTTCCGTCTGTGCCGTGACATTTGTCTCGTCCGCCGTTGCCTCCGTGTTCCGCCTTGATGTGGCGCTGGTATTTCAGATGGAGCAGCGTCCAGTAGTTATGGTTACCGCGGAGGATGATGCTTCCTCCCTTTCCTCCGTCTCCGCCGTCAGGACCGCCGTTGGGCTGGTACTTCACATGGCGCAGATGCATGGATCCCTTGCCGCCCTTTCCCGAGCGGCAGTATATCTTTACGTAGTCTACGAAATTTGATTCTGGCATAATTCTTTTTCCTTGTTATAGATTCTCGAGAGCCTTCTCCATTCTCTCCAGCACCACGGTGGACAGCACCACCTTGCCGTCGGGTCCCACAAGGGTCATCGACGGAATCCACTGCACTCCGTAGGTCTGTGCTATTTTAGCCTCGCGCATTCTCTTGAGTTCGCTCACCTGACGCCATGTCATGCCGTTGTCGGCCACGCATTTTGCCCAGCGGTCGCGGTCGGTGTCAAACGATACTCCGATGAATACCACGTTCTTGCCGTATTTCTCATACATGGCCTTCACGGCCGGTATGTCCTTGCGGCAGTCGGGACACCATGATGCCCAGAAGTCGAGCAGCACGTACTTGCCCTTGAATTCGGCAAGCTGCACGCGGTAGCCGTTGGGCATGGGCAGGATGAAGTCGGGCGCCGTGGTGCCCGGCTTGAGCAGCTTCTGTGCATAGGCAGAGTCGAGGTCACTGCCCTTCTCGTCGGTGGTCTGTGCCATGAGACCGGTTGTGGCGGCGAGGAGCATCGAAAGCGATAGAAGTATTCTCTTGATGTTCATGTTTTTATTGTTTTTTGGTTATTTTTTATTATGGAGGCATAGGTCTGTCCGGCATATCTGGCCTGTCTGGTCTGTCGCCCATTGGGACCTGTTGCCTTGTTTCGCTATTCTCCCACCCTCAGCACCTGGTCGCAATAGTCCACTACGGCGGGGCGATGGGTGATGAAGATGATGGTGTGGCGGTGGTCCTTCAGCAGGTTTGCCAGCAGCTGGCGCTCGGTATCTGGGTCGAGGGCGCTCGTAGCCTCGTCGAATATCATCACGCTGCCCGTGCGGAGCAGTGCCCTGGCGATGGCGATGCGCTGCGCCTGTCCTTCGCTCAGTCCGCCGCCTGCCTCGCTGCAGCTGGTGTCCAGCCCATGGGGCAGTCCGCTGACGAATCCGGCACACGCCGTCTGGAGCGCCTGCATCATCTCCTGGTCCGTGGCGTCGAGCCGCCCCATGCGCAGGTTGTCGCGGATGGTGCCGCTCAGCAGGGTGTTGCCTTGTGGCACATATACTATGTTGCAGCGCATTCGCGGCGACATGTCCATTTGCTTCTCCCTGTTGTAGATATATACGTGTCCGTCAGTGGGGCGCATCAGTGCGAGGATTAGCCGGATGAGGGTTGTCTTTCCTGCGCCCGTCTCGCCCAGTATCGCCGTGCAGGTATTGGGGCGGAAGTCGAACGAGAGATGGTCTATCACCCTGCCGTCCGCATCGTCGTAGGCATAGCTTACGTCGCTTATCCTTATTCCTACGCCCCCTTCCCTGTCGCTCATGTCGATGGGTTCGCCCTGCTCTTCGAGCGGGTTCTCCTCGAGTTCCATGAGCCGTTCGGCGGCAGTGAACACCGACACGAATGCGGGGACGAGCTTCGTCAGGTTGCGCGCCGGTCCCTGTATCTTGGCCACGAGCTGCAGGAATGCCGTCATTCCGCCGAAGGTTAGTGTGCCGGCCGACATGCGCAGGGCGCTCCATAGGAACGCCACGAGATAACCGAGGGCGAAGCCGAAGTTGAGTATGAGGTTGGAGAGGACGGAGAATCTGGTGCGTCTCACCACGTTGTGCCTCAGTTCGCTCTGCATTCCCTCCAGCTTGTCCACCATCGCCTCGTCTTTCTCCATCGTCTTGATGAGCATACGGTGCAGTATGGTCTCCTGCAGCACGCTCTGCACGCGGCTGTCGCTGTTTCTCACCTCGCGCGTCAGCTTCCGCATGTGGCCCACGTATATCTTGCTCGTCAGTATGAACAGCGGCAGCATCACCACTATCAGTGCGGCGAGCAGCGGGTCCATGGAGAAGAGATAGAAGAACGAACCGGCAAAGAGAGCTATGACGGAGATGGTGTTGGGGATTGTTTCCGTGAGGAAGCCCACCACGTTGTTCACGTCGAACTCAAGCCTGTTGAGCACGTCTCCGCTGTGGCGCTTCTCCCTGCCGTGCCATTCGGAACGCAGGATTCGGTCGAGCATCCGCTGCTGCATGCGGTTCTGCGCCTTGATGCCGAGTATGTTTCTCACCCACACTCCGGATATGTTTATGGCGAAGCCGGCGAGGATGAGCATTCCCATGATGCCCACGGCCCAGTAGATGGAGCCTTCCACAGCGTGTGACGCCACGTCGATGGCGCGCTTCACCGCCCACACCGAGAGCAGGCTCACTGCCACATCGAGCAGTCCGAGCGCGGCGTTGATGCCTGCCTGCATCCTGTTGCCGCGCCACGCATGCCACAGCCATCGCATTATCTGGCGCGATGAATAGCGGCTCTGCGGAATGTTGAAAAGGTTCCTTATCTTCATACCTGCGGTTCCCCCGTTATTTCATTACTCTCGTGTCGGCTCCCCACATCATCTTGTGTCTCAGCGTGGAGAAGTATGTCATCTTCTTCGGCTTCACGATATGCGCATCATAGGGCGAGCGGCGTATGGTGAGGACCTGTCCTTCGCCGCATTTTGCCGAGCGTCCGTCGGCTGCCACGAGGAAGTTGTGGCTGCGGCTCTCCACTTCGAGCGTCACTTCGGCGCTGTCGGGAATCACTAACGGGCGCGCCGTGAGGCTGTGGGGGGCGACGGGCGTGAGGCTCATCACTCCCGTATGGGGCACGATGATCGGACCGCCGTTCGACAGGGAGTATGCCGTAGAGCCTGTCGGCGTGCTCACTATCAGTCCGTCGGCATGATACGTCACGATGTATTCGCCGTTGATGAGCGTGCGGATGGAAATCATCGAGGCGTTGTCGCGCTTGAGCACGGCAATCTCATTGAGCGCACACTCCTGCACGTCGCTGCCGTCGCTGCCCGTGGTCTCCACCTGCACCATGGCAAGGCTGTCCACCACGTATTCCCCGTCATACACGCTGTCGAGCACCTCCTCTATGTCGTCCACGCCCACACCGGCAAGGAATCCGAGCCGTCCCATGTTCACTCCGATAATCGGCGTGCAGCGGCTGCCCACGCAATGGATGGTTCGCAGGAGCGTTCCGTCGCCTCCCATCGACACCACGTAGTCGGCATCCACATCCTTCCCGTCGAACGGTTCCACGCCATCGAGCTTCACACCGCGTGTCTTTACGAGGAAGTCGTAGAACGACTGCTCCATGCTCACGCTTGCCCGCCTCCTTTCGAGGGAGCTGAGCAGATGCTGTATCCCGACAGATTTGTCAGCCTGGTAAATGTTGCCGAATATGGCGAATTTGAGTTTGCGCAACGACATATCACTGTATTTTAAAATCTTTATACCTGTATTTATTCTGCCATTGCAAATGTTTTTGTAACTTTGCGCTGGTAAATACGTCTGCAAATATACAACTTTTTTATATAATAGCAGACAGGCTTTTATTAACAAATTAATCTGACATGACAAAATTAAGCGTAAACATCAACAAGGTAGCGACCTTGCGCAACTCCAGGGGCGGAAACAACCCCGACGTGGAGAAGGCGGCAGTAGACTGCCAGTTCTTCGGAGCACAGGGAATAACCGTACATCCGCGACCTGACGAGCGCCACATCCGATACCAGGACGTGAGAGACATCAAGCCGCTGATAACCACCGAATTCAACATCGAGGGCAACCCCATCGAGAAATACATAGACCTGGTGCTTGAGGTGAAGCCAACACAGGTGACACTCGTGCCCGACAGCGACGCGCAGCTGACGAGCAACCACGGATGGGACACCATCCGCAACCAGGCTTTCCTCACCACTGTAATCGGCAGGTTCAAGGAAGCCGGCATCCGCACGAGCGTCTTCGTGGATGCTTCCGAGGAGATGGTGAAGGGCGCACACGACTGCGGAGCCGACCGCGTGGAGCTGTATACGGAGCCGTATGCCGCCAATTACCTCACCGACCGTGAGGAGGCCATCAAGCCATTCATCGATGCCGCCGTGGCAGCGCGCGAGCTGGGACTGGGCCTCAATGCCGGCCACGACCTCAGTCTTGTCAACCTGGCCTACTTCCACCGTATGATTCCATGGACCGACGAAGTGAGCATCGGTCACGCCCTTATCAGCGATGCGCTGTATATCGGACTGCGCGACACGATTTCGAAATACCTCGAATGTCTGAAGTGACAAAATGAGGAATTTCCGTTAAAAAAGGAGTATGTTTCCGTTTATTAGTATCTGTTTCTCGTTTTTTATCATTACATTTGCAGCTGGAAAACGTTCTACTTATAGAAGATAAGCGCATCACTTACAATCCAAAAGTGAGCCACTTACAGAAAGAAAGGCGTTCACTTTTCAGAAAAACTACAAACGAAGATAAATACTAATAAATAGAAACATGCTTAAAAGATTAAAGACCATAGGCATTGCAGCCATGACACTTGCTGCAGCAATGCCGGTCCACGCTACTATCGAGGGAAGTCTTGACCCTCCGTCAGTGGTGGCACAGTGGAGCAATTCGTCCACTTACCCCAAAGTAATCGACATCAATTTCAGCGACGCCACCTGGCCCGACACCTGGAAGGGCCAGACGGGAACCTCCTGTCCCGACTATTCAGCCGACGGATACGTAAATGCCATCATCGGCGTGCCGGCAAACGGAAATGCGGGAATCAATTTCCCCGTGTATTTCCACCATTGCATGTTCGCCAACAAGAACTCATACAACGGTTTCGCAGGAGCCACGGCAGCCTTCTGCCGCCAGTATTACCTCGGACAGAACTGCACCGGAAACAGTGCCACGACATATAATAACTGGACCGTAGCCGGACACACCACCTATCTCGAAGACAACATGAAGTATGGCGCCGACAACAATCCCGTCTACGGCGAAGCCGGCTTCGTGCAGATGTGCCGTGACGCAGGAGTGAAGGATGCGGCAGGCAACAAAGTGAGCCAGCACGGATGGATGGAGATTGACCACATCCCATACGTGGAGCGCGTGCAGTGGTCGTGGTCGTCCACGGCATGGGGCCGCGGCATCAAATGCGACTACAAGATCGGCGACGGCGAATGGAAGCCCCTCGTATGGATGGGCTCCGAAAAGCACAAGCTGGGCTACACCGTGTTCTCCGACCAAGGCTATTTCATGGAGAACGTGATAAACGCCTCCGACGTGTCGCTCCGCTGGCGTGTATGGGACGGCGAGAACCTCACCGACCCCGTTCAGAAGACGCCCGACGGCGGAACCGTCTTCACCAAGGCCATTGACCCCTTGGCACAGCAGCAGGCACCCCGCGTACACAAGATACAGATTTTCGGCAGCGAGATAACCGCCGAGCAGGCACAGTATGCCCGTGAGAACCCCGTGGGCGACGTGGGCGAACTGACCGACCTCAATGGCGGAGGCGGCAGCGGAGAGCAGGGCGAGTCTGCACCGGATGCCAACGCCCCCGTAGTGACATCCGTCGTGGCACAGGACGGCACAGGCGACTACACCCGCATACAGGACGCCATCAACGCCGTGCCCAACGGCTCCAGAGGCATAATATACATCCGCCCCGGCATCTACGAGGAGAACATCCATGCCGGAACGAAGTCAAACAAGAACAAGTTCATCTCGCTCATCGGCGAGAACAGGGAGACCACGATACTCACGTCAAACGTAAGCCGTGGCAAGGGGAATGAGTCGAACGACTACTCCGATTGCGCCGCCCTCAACGTCTTTACGAGCCGCTTCTATGCCGAAAACCTCACCATCCGCAACACAAGCGGCAACGTGGGACAGGCCGAGGCACTCTACACCAACGGCGACGCACACATCTTCAGGAACTGTCTGCTCAGCGGATACCAGGACACATACAAAGCAAACACCGGTTCGCGCGGATACTTCACAGACTGTACCATCGAGGGAGCCACCGACTTCATCTACGACGGCGGAATGGAATGGTTTGACAACTGCACCCTGCACCTCCTCAAGGGCGGCGGCTACATCACAGCCCCTGCCGAGAGCGGAATGCCGATGAAGCAGGTGATGTATCCCGAACTCAGCCAGACAACCTTCTACCCCGGCCTCTTCTTCCGCAACTGCACCGTGACCGCAGCCGACGGAGTGGCAAAAGGCGCCTACACGCTGGGCAGACCATGGAAGGAAGGCTGCGGCTCGATGTTCATCAACTGCACCCTGCCCGACGCCGTCAGTGCCGCCGGATGGACAGCATGGGGCGGATCGGAGAACAAGAGTTCGCTCTATGAATACAAGAGCGTTGACCCGCAGGGCAACCTCATCGACACATCCAGGCGCGCAAGCTTCTCCCGCCAGGCATCCGACGCCGAGGTGAAGGCATACATGAACCCGGAGTTCATGTTCGCAAAATACTCCAAGGTGCCATTCGACCACGAGAAGATTCTGCGCGGAGCCATCGCCCCATTCAATTTCATCATCACCCCCGACGAGATTTCATGGAGCTGCGACGACAACGCCGCCGGCTACCTTATATATAAAGACGGAGCCTTCCACAGCTTCACCACAGACCGCCGCATACAGAAAGCCACCGATGACAACGCCGCATACAGCGTGGCATCCGTGTCAAGGCAGGGCGTGGTGTCCAAGCCTGTTATGGCAAAGGACGCCATCAAGCTGCCGGCATTCCCCACAGCCGAAGGCTTCGGAAAATACACCACCGGAGGACGTGGCGGCAAGGTGGTGAAGGTGACATCACTTGCCGACGACGGCAAGGCGGGCACCCTGCGCTGGGCGTTCCAGCAATACCCGGGCGAGCCGATAACAATAGTATTCACCGTGAGCGGTGACATACAGCTCTCGAAGGAGCTCCGCATGAAGCGAAGCGACTGGACGCTGGCCGGACAGACCGCACCGGGCGAGGGCATACTGATAACCCACAACAAGATAAATCTGGGCGGATCGCAGAACTTCATCGTTAGGAACATCCGTTTCCGCGCCGGACAGAAAGACCTGGAAGGCAACAAAATTGAAGACCAGGCGCTCGGAGCCGAAAACTGCAGCAACTTCATCTTTGACCACTGCTCGTTCGGATGGTCAATGGAGGAGAACATCAACACGCAGGACAGCCACTTCCTGACCGTGCAGAACAGCATCGTGCACGAGGGACTCTACAACGCCGGACACCACAAGGGCGCACGCGGATACGGTACCCAGTGGGGAGGTTCGCCGGCAACATACTTCCGCAACCTGCTCGCCGACAACCAGTCGCGCTCGCCGCGCATCAACGGAGCGAGAGGCGAAGACTACGTGGTGTTCCTTGAATACATCAACAACGTGAACTACAACTTCGGCAGCAACGGCGGATGCTACGGCGGTGAGAACACAGCTCCCGTAACATCATACAACGGAATGAACTCCGCCCACGAATGCAACTTCATAGGCAACTACTACAAGCCGGGTCCGGCATCAAACAAGAGCGGCATCGTACTCGTGAAATCAAGCTACGCCCGCGACGGAGCAACCTCATGGGGACCGGCAAAATGGTATGTCAACGGCAACGTGATTGAAGGAGACGCAGCCCGCACGGCCGACAACTGGAAGGCCATGACGGCAGAGAAATACAAGCTCGACGAAATCCGTGTGGACGAGCGCATCGTTCCGGTACACAACTACTACAAGTATTCCGTGTCAGGCAACGTTGGCACCTACGACCCCGACGCCTATATGATACACGATGTGGAGACGGGCGAGGCAGCATACCAGACGGTGCTCGCCAACGCCGGAACCGTGAACCGCGACGCCATTGAGAGGCGTATCATCGAGGAGGCACGCACGGGCGAGAACCGCTACGGCGGAGCCACCAAGGGCGCTGGAAAGGGAATCATCGACACCGAGAACGACTGCGAGGGATTCATCTCCTATACCACCGACTACACCGTGCCTGTTGACACCGACGGCGACGGAATGCCCGATGAATGGGAGAAGAAACACGGACTGAACCCTGCCGTGGCAGACCAGAACCTCGTGAACAACCTGGGCTACACCGCCCTCGAGGTATACATGAACAGTCTGATGGGCGAGGAGCTCGACACCAACTTCCGTGAGAGCAGCATCAGCGGTATAATGACAACCGCCGAAATGCGTTACGACCGCTCCACTGCAACCCTGCGCGTGGGCGACAACGCCATCGGTTCGCTCCTGAGGATATACTCCACCGACGGAAGCATCATCGCCTCCCGCCAGATTGTCTCGTCCGCCATCTCCCTCGCCGACGTGAAGGCCGACATCTTCCTCGTCCGCATCGACGGCACGAGAATCGCCCCGAGAGTGATGAAGATAAGGAAATAAGACCGGGAATCTGAAGAAGTACGGCTGCCGTGTCAGCCGGATAAAAGATATCTAAGACAAACTTCCATTGTTTTAGATATCTTTTTTTATTTCAGCCCACTTTGAAAGTTCCTGCCGCTTATTTCATTGTTTAGCAAAAGTGCCGGAAAAGTGTAGCTATGCTGCACCATCAGATAGCTATGCTTTGTTGCCGGTATACCATAGCTTTGCTGCACGGAAGGACACCGCAGGCTGCGCTGCTGCTTTTGCGATATAAGTAGCAACGGAGTAGGGAAGTCAGCCGGCGGAACGGCGTTTAAGTGGATAAGGATGTTAATAATAAACGTTTTTTATTAATATATTGACGGATATGGAATAAAATTTGTATGTTTGCATAATGTAATGATTTATCTATTGGATAAAAACGAGAGAAAAGAACAATAAAGTAAAAACGGAAAATTTCAGAAAGAATTATTATCATGAACGAAGAAAGACTTTACAGAATGATAGAGGAGAAGGAGGGGATGGTGTCTCTTGCTTTTCCTGCGCTTATGCGCAAGGTTTACTTGTGGATGACGCTTGCGCTGGTGATTACGGGCTTCACGGCCTTCGGCATCGCCAGCAACCCCGGCATCGCCTATGCCATCGTGACCAACAGACTGCTGTTCTGGGGCCTGGTCATCGCCGAGTTCGGACTGGTGATAGGCATCAGCGGAGCGATAAACAAGCTGTCGGCAGTTACTGCCACGCTGCTTTTCGTATTGTATTCCATCGTGAACGGCGCCACGCTGTCGGTGATTTTCATGGCATATACGATGAGTTCCATTGCCAGCGTGTTCTTCATCACGGCCGGACTGTTCGGTGTGATGGCCTTCATCGGCTACACCACTAAGACCGACCTGACATCGATTGGGAAGATTCTCTTCATGGCGTTGATAGGCATCATCCTCGCCACGATAGTGAACCTGTTCGTGGGTAGCTCGATGCTCAACATGATCGTGAGCTACATCGGCGTGGTGATATTCACCGGTCTCACTGCCTACGACTCGCAGAAGATCAAGAACATGCTCTATAATGCAGACTCGATGGACGAGGGGATGCAGAAGATTGCGCTGCTCGGTTCGCTGACGCTGTATCTTGACTTCATCAACCTCTTCCTCATGCTGCTGCGCATCTTCGGCGGCAACAGGGATTAAGGCTTACGGATAACGGAAAGAAGACATACTCATAGTCTTGATGATAATGCATAAACCTCGATAGGAATCTTGGTTTATGCATTTTATTTTATATTTTTCGTATAAATAATTTGTGTATTTACATAGGTTTGTATATATTTGCATAATAAAACGGAATAAATATACTGACGATGAAGGTTAAAAGCAACAGAATGGAATTACTGAAGATGCTCATTTCGAGTAAGGAGATGAGCAGTCAGGAGGAGCTCCTCAACGCACTGGCAGTTGAGGGCTACAATATTACGCAGGCCACGCTGAGCCGCGACCTGAAGCAGCTGAAGGTGGCCAAGGCGGCTACGATGAGCGGCAAGTATGTGTATGTATTGCCCAACGAGACGATGTACCGCAGGGTTTCCAAGGCGGCCTCGATGAAGGAGATGCTGCAGTCCACGGGCTTCCGCTCCATCAATTTCTCGGGCAACATGGGTGTGATAAAGACGCGGCCCGGTTATGCAAGCAGCATTGCCTATAATATAGACAACAGCGACATCCCCCAGATTCTGGGTACGATTGCCGGCGACGACACGATTTTCATCGTTAAGGGCGTGGGCGTGAGCAACGATGAGATTATCGAAGAGCTGCGCCAGGTCCTGCCCAACATCGAGTATTGAGACAACAGCTCGCCGACTCGTCAACTGAGAGCAAATCCTTGCCGGACTTCTATACCTTATATATAATGAGGGGAAACAAAAAGGGCAGAGGGGAATATGACTCGCGTCGTATTCCCCTCTGCCTTTAATACTTTTAAAGCTTTAAAAGTGGCGTGCAAGATTACTTGCCGTGGTGCTCGTCAGAAACAGTAAGCTTCTTGCGACCCTTGGCGCGGCGTGAAGCAAGCACGCGGCGACCGTTCTTTGTTGCCATTCTCTCGCGGAATCCGTGCTTGTTCACACGTCTTCTGTTGTGTGGCTGAAATGTTCTTTTCATCGTTTGTTATTTATTTTATTTGTTATTGTTTATACGCTTTGGGCTGCAAAAGTACTCATTTCTTTTGATTTAACCAAAAGTAAAGCCATTTTTGCGCATTTCTTTTAGGCTTTTTTCTGAATTTGTTGTAACTTTGCAGCCATAAAAGGGTGAAAAGCACCATTTTCGGCATAAAGCTGTGGGTGTCATACTGATAAATCGGGCCCTTGGACAGAAAATAATTCATAAGTAAAAATAAAATGATCAATTCACAGGACATTAAGAAAGGCGTTGCTGTTCGTATGGACGGCGGCATTTGGGTTTGCATCGACTTCCAGCACCGCAAGCCAGGTAAGGGAAACACTATCATGAACATCAAGCTGAAGAACGTGACCGACGGCCGCGTATTGGAGCGCCGCTACAACATCGGCGAGAAGCTTGAGGACGTTTCCATCACACGTCGCCCTTACCAGTACCTCTACAAGGAGGGTGAGGACTATATCTTCATGAACCAGGAGACATACGACCAGACTCCTATCCCTGCCGACCTCGTGACGGGCGTTGAGTATATGAAGGAGTCGGACATCGTGGAGGTTGTTTCCGATGCAGATACAGACACAGTGCTCTATGCCGAGATGCCGGTTAAGACAAACCTGCGCGTGGTACACAGCGAGCCGGGAATCAAGGGCGACACGGCAACAAACGCCACAAAGCCTGCCACATTGGAGAGCGGCGCTGAAATCCGCGTACCGCTGTTCATCAACGAGGGCGACCTGATCCAGGTTGACACCCGCGACGGCAGCTACCTGAGCCGCGTGAAGGAGTAATCCGCACATACAGCGACAGGACCGGCCTACGCGCCGCCGACCGGCAATCCGATGGGCGGCGGACAAGCGGACCGAATATGAAAGAGTGAAGAATCCGGCAGCGTTTCCTTCGGAAAGAAGGGGCACGCAGGTGAGTTCTTCACTCTTTTTTCTTAGAAAAAGACAATATCACGCCTCCCCCGGCCACAAGGCGGCAGGGGAAGCAAACGGCAGAAGGAAATTCCTCTTATGAAATACTCAATAATCATCCCTGTATACAACAGACCCGACGAGGTGGACGAGCTGCTCGGCAGCCTGACGGAACAAACGGAGAAGGACTTCGAAGTGGTAATAGTGGAAGACGGCAGCAAGACCCCCTGCAAGGACGTATGCGAGAGGTATGCCGGCCGGCTCGACATACACTACTACATGAAGGAGAACAGCGGCCCGGGACAGAGCCGCAACTACGGAGTGGACCGCGCCCGTGGGGAATACGTGCTGATTCTCGACTCCGACGTGGTGCTCCCGCCATGCTACATCGAGAGCATCAGCGAAGAACTGGAGCGCGAACCGGCGGATGCCTTCGGCGGTCCGGACAAGGCACACTCCTCGTTCACCGACACGCAGAAGGCGATAAGCTACTCGATGACAAGCTTCTTCACCACCGGCGGAATAAGGGGAAGCAAGAAGAAAAAGCTTGACAAGTTCTATCCGCGCTCGTTCAACATGGGCGTGAGGCGCGATGTGTACAACAGGCTCGGAGGATTCTCCAGGATGCGCTTCGGCGAGGACATCGACTTCAGCATCCGTATCTTCAAGGCAGGATGCAAGTGCAGGCTGTTCCCCGATTCATGGGTGTGGCACAAGAGGCGCACGGACTTCCGCAAGTTCTTCCGCCAGGTATACAACAGCGGCATCGCCCGCATCAACCTCTACAAGAAATACCCCGACTCGCTCAAGCTGGTACACCTCCTGCCGATGGTGTTCACGGTGGGCGTAGCGGCGCTCGTGCTGACCTCGGCTGCAGGCAGACTGCTTATGCAATACGATGACATACACCGATGGTACTGGCTCTGTGCCGGACCGTGGTTGCCGATACTGGCCTACTGTCTCCTCATCTTCATCGACTCCACAAGACAGAACCACAGCATGAAGATTGGCGCCATGAGCATCGTGGCGGCATTCGTGCAGTTGATGGGCTACGGTTGCGGATTCCTCGAAGCGTGGTGGAAGCGGTGCGTGAGGGGGAAGGACGAGTTCAGTGCATTCGAGAAGACATTCTATAAATAAAGGCTGGACGGCATGGAGAAACTGAGCATCACGGACTGGGCCGACGAAGACCGTCCGCGGGAGAAGCTGATGACGCTCGGCGCCGCAGCATTGACAAACGCCGAACTGCTGGCAATACTCATCGGAAGCGGTTCGACGGAGGAGACCGCCGTGGGACTGATGAAGCGCGTGATGAACGACTGCAACAACAATCTCAACACGTTGGGCAAGAAGACGATAGCCGAACTGACGGGCGGCAGGTACAAGGGACTCGGACCGGCAAAGGCTGTCACCATCCTTGCGGCATGCGAACTGGGCAAGCGCCGGCAGGCGGAGAAGGCAGAAGAGCGCCGGCGCATGGATTCCGCCCAAGCCATATACGAGATGATGCATCCCAGGATGCAGGACCTGCCCACGGAACAGGCGTGGGTGTTGCTGATGAACCAGAACTTCAAGCTTATCAGGGCCGTGCAGATTTCCAACGGTGGGATAAGCGAGACGGCAGTGGACGTGCGCATAATTCTGAAGGAGGCACTGCTCTCAAACGCCACCGTGATAGCCCTCTGCCACAACCATCCGAGCAACAACGCCAGTCCGAGCGGCGACGACGACCGGCTGACGCAACGACTGAAGAAGGCATGCGAGACGATGCGCATATACATGCTCGACCACATCATCGTGACCGACGGAGCATACTACAGCTATATGGAAAACGGAAGGCTATAGGTACAGTCCTTTTATGCTTCTGCAATCCGATTTGATAAAAATCTTCACTCTTCATTCTGAATTCTTCATTAATTTTCTTATCTTTGCATAAGATAAGCTGCATCTCAGCATAACAATCAAGCAAGCTTGTTGTTCTGCATTCGATTTGCATTATCTTTGTATATATAATACGATACAGCTATGACACAGGAAGAAAAAACAAAGATTGAAGAGAGGATAGTGGACGTGCTGAAGACCGTCTACGACCCTGAGATTCCCGTAAACATATACGACCTCGGACTGATATACAAGATTGAGGTGAACGAAGACGCCACTGTGGACATCGACATGACGTTCACCGCTCCGTCGTGTCCTGCCGCCGACTTCATCCTTGAGGACGTGCGCCAGAAGGTGGACACGATAGAAGGAGTGAAGTCGGCCAACGTTAACCTCGTGTTCGAGCCGGCATGGGACCAAAGCATGCTCAGCGAGGAGGCACGGTTGGAAATGGGAATTTAGAGCGAAGTGATAACAACTCTAAAATCCAAACTCTACATTCAAGTTATGAAGAACGTATATATACTATCTGACGCCCACCTCGGGTCTCTTGCCATCGACCACAGCAGGATGCATGAGCGCCGCCTGGTGAGATTCCTCGACGACATCAAGCATAAAGCTGCCGCCGTGTATCTGCTCGGCGATATGTTCGACTTCTGGTATGAATACAAGTATGTGGTGCCCAAGGGCTACACGCGCTTCCTGGGCAAACTGTCGGAGTTGACCGACATGGGTGTGGAGGTGCATTACTTCACCGGCAACCACGACATCTGGATGTACGGCTATCTGGAGGAGGAATGTGGAGTGATTCTCCATAAGAAGCCCGAGGCGGTGGACATCTACGGCAAGGTGTTCTATCTCGCCCATGGCGACGGACTGGGCGACCCCGACCATAAGTTCAAGTTTATCCGCCGCGTGTTCCACAACCGCGTATGCCAGCGCCTCTTCAGCATGATACATCCGCGCTGGGGCATGTGGTTCGGACTGGAATGGGCAAAGATGAGCCGCATGAAGCGTGCCGACGGCAAGGAACCGCCATACATGGGCGAGGACAAGGAATATCTCGTGGGCTACACCAAGGAGTATATGAAGACCCACCCGAACATCGACTGTTACATCTACGGCCACCGCCACATAGAGCTCGACCTCATGCTCGGGCGCAAGGTCAGGATGATGATTCTCGGCGACTGGATATGGCAGTTCTCCTATGTAGTGTTCGACGGCGAGCACCTCTTCCTTGAAGAATACGTGGAGGGAGAGAGCAAGATGTAAATGATAATGGAATCAGAGGATTTATAGGACATATAAGACTTATAAACCATATTAGTCCTATTGGACTAATTATTCCTATAATAATATAATAATACAATAAAAGGCTGCAGGAATTCCCGCAGCCTTTTTATTGAGTATCCCTTCCCTCCCTTTGGGAGGGCCAGGGTGGGTATCAGGTTGGGTATGTTTACAGCAGCGCCATAGTATCTGTAGCAATCATCAGCTCCTCGTCTGTCGGGATTACAACCACGGTAACCTTTGAGTCTGGAGTAGAGATGACGGCTTCCTCGCCGTGGATTCCGCTGTTCTTCTCCACGTCGATCTTCACGCCCATGAAGCTGAGGCCCTCGCATACCTTCTCGCGCATGCTTGCTTGATTCTCACCAACACCGGCAGTGAACACGATGATGTCGCAGCCGTCCATTGCTGCAGCATAAGCACCGATGTATTTGCGGATGCGGTAGTTGTACATCTCGATAGCGAGCTTTGCACGCTCGTTGCCTTCCTCACATGCAGCGTCGATTTCGCGCATGTCCGAAGAGATGCCTGTTATGCCGAGCATACCACTCTTCTTGTTCAGGAGGTTCGACATGCCGTCGGCGTCCAAGCCAAGCTTCTTCTGGATGAATGTTATTGCGCCGCCGTCGATATCACCGCTGCGCGTACCCATCATGAGACCCTCCAGCGGAGTGAGTCCCATTGATGTGTCGATGCACTTGCCGTCTTTCACGGCAGCGATGCTGGCGCCGTTGCCGATGTGGCAGGTGATGATCTTCTTGCCCTCCGGCTTCACGCCGAGGAATTCGCATACGCGCTGTGACACGTAGCGGTGGCTTGTTCCGTGGAAGCCGTAGCGGCGCACGCCGTATTTCTCATACAGCTCGTAAGGCACGGCATACATATAAGCCTCCTTAGGCATAGTCTGATGGAATGCGGTGTCGAACACGCCCACCTGTGGCAGTCCCGGCATCAGCTCCTGCACGGCGCGCACACCCTTGAGGTTTGCCGGATTGTGGAGCGGAGCGAGGTCTGTGCACTCCTCGAATACCTTGAGCACTTCCTCTGTCAGCAGCACGCTCTTGTTGAATTTCTCTCCTCCGTGTACCATGCGGTGGCCTACGGCGTCGATTTCCTTCAGGTCCTTGATCACTCCGATTTCAGGGTCGGTGAGCAGGCTGAAGATGAATTTCACGCCTTCTGTGTGCTCAGGGATGTCGTGCATTACCTGTTTTTTCTCTCCATTTGCGAGCTTCACCTTCACGAAAGCTCCGTCGAGTCCCACGCGCTCTGCTCCGCCTGATGTCATTACAGTCTTGCTGTCCATGTCATACAGAGCATACTTGATTGATGAAGAGCCGCAGTTCAATACTAATATTTTCATAATATTTTAAATGAAGAATGAAGAATGAAGAATGAAGAATGTATATATGCCTTCATTCTTTATTACTCCATTCATTTGGTTATTATTTTACTGTTCCGTTTTACCGTTTTTATTGATGAAACCAACAAGGCAATCAACTCATTGCAATCATTTGCGATACTGTCAAATTCTTCTTGCGAGATGTATTCTGTCTCCAGAAGGATATTGAGCCAATTCATTGTCTCGTTTGCCTCTTTCAACGAAATATGTAGTTTCGAAGCGAAGTCTGAAGAGCTCTGAGCGAATTCCGATTCATGCACGTTTGCTGATATGGACGTTCCCGAACGCAGCAGCTGGTTGAATATTGCACCCATCTTGTAATCCTTGTCAGACAGGTACTTGAACAGCTTGACGATTCGTACAGCAAATGAAAAACTCTTCGTGTGCAACACCGACCCTTCTCTCTTATAGCTTATCATAGACTAAGGGTAATATTCATTCTTCATTCTTCATTCTTCATTCTTCATTACTTTTATTTCGCATCCATAGCCTGGCAAGCCGTGATGGCCACCATCTTGTAGATATCTTCCACGGAGCAGCCGCGGCTGAGGTCGTTCACCGGACGGGCGATACCCTGGAGGATAGGACCGAGGGCCTCGGCTCCGCCAAGACGCTGAACCATCTTGTATGAGATGTTGCCCACTTCAAGGCATGGGAATACGAGCACGTTTGCCTTTCCGGCTATTTCGCTGCCCGGTGCCTTCTTCTCGCCTACCGACGGAACGAGGGCGGCGTCAGCCTGCAGCTCTCCGTCTACCTTCAGCTCCGGATCGAGTTCCTTGGCGAGCTTTGTAGCCTCAACCACCTTGTCAACCACCTCGTGTGATGCACTGCCCTTTGTAGAGAAGCTGAGCATAGCCACGCGTGGGTCAGCGAATCCAGCCACAGACTTTGCTGTCTGTGCGGTGCATACTGCAATCTGAGCCAGCTGCTGTGCGTCCGGCATTGGCGTTACTGCCACGTCGCCCACTACCAATACTCCGTTCTCGCCATACTGAGGCTCCTTTGTGAGCAGGAGCATAGCGCCGCTCACGCATGTGATGCCCGGTGCACACTTGATGATCTGCAGTGCAGGGCGCAGAGTGTCGCCTGTAGTGCTGAGCGCTCCGGAAATCTGTCCGTCTGCGTCGCCGGTCTTGATAATCATGCATCCCAGATAGAGAGGGTTCTTCACGAGCTCGCGGGCCTGCTCTATTGTCATGCCCTTCTTCTTGCGGAGCTCAGCGAGCAATGTTGCATACTCTTCGCTCTTGGGGTTGTTCTCAGGGTCGATGAGTGTAGCCTTGTCGATATTCTTCAGTCCCCACTTCTCTGCCAGAGCGTGAATCTCGTCCGGGTTTCCGATGAGGATAATGTTTGCGATGTCGTCAGCCAGAACCTGGTCGGCGGCTCTCAGTGTGCGCTCCTCTGTTGCTTCGGGGAGCACGATGCGCTGCTTGTTGCTTTTAGCGCGTTCGATGATTGATTTTACTAAATCCATGATTTTTAGTGTATAATTTAATAAGTTTGTTCCATTTTACGGGTTTTGGCGGCGTATTTTTCATGTGCATCGCTGACACCATGCAAAAGTAAGTATTTTATTTCAGATGGGAGAGGAATTTTGTAAGTTTTTTTAATCAGCCGTCTTCCGTCCTCCTCTTTGCCGCCGCCGTGGCGTGCCTTTCCCTGCCGGCTGCCTTTCCCCGGCGTCAGCCTGTACTTATGTTGCGGGGTGTGCGCCTTGTCCCGTGTGATTAGTTTTGTTCATTGTTTTACGATGCAAAAGTACACATTTATATTGTAATTCATAACCCGAATCCGCTGTTTTGTTCTCTTTCCTTTGCAAATAGTATATGAAAAGGAAACAGAATATGTTATATATCATGCTTTTTCAGCTTTTTTAATATGATTATCATCAAAATGTTATGAAGAATACCTGCAAATTCGTATATTTGCCTTGCAAAAACATAAGGACTTCTGAGTGTGGCTACTTATCGTTTGCACGATTGGTACAGAGTATGCGGATAACCGGAATTAATAATTAAAAATATAAATCTATTATGTTACACATTGGCAAGCTTGTAAAAGCGAAATTAAAGGAAAGGGCACATACCTGCGTATGGCTCGCACAGCAGATGGATTGCAGTCGCACCAATCTGTATAAGATATTCAATAAGGAGTATGTGGGATCCAGGGATCTCGCCAAGCTCTCCCTTATTCTGCACTTCAACTTCTTCGAGGTCATCGCCGAGGAGATGAAGAAGGAGCTTGCAAAGAACAAGGAGTATTGAAAACTTAAAGCGAAACGGCTCGCAAGAAGGCGGGGCAGCGGAATGATTACCGTTGCCCCGCCTTTTTTTAAAAATGTTGTAATGTGTATGAAAATCAACAGATAGAGTGATAATCCGTGAGTTTTTTTGACCTTCGTTCTGTGGCCGCAGGCTCACAGAACGAATTATGGCAAGGCTTATCCCTGTTCATCTTCCTATTATATATACTATGTGGTGATGGATGTTCTTCTTTCGAAATAAAAAAAAGTTTTTTTTGTTTTTTTACCCTCACACCCTCACTTTCCGTCTGAAACGCCCTGTTTATCGGGGTT
>OLSD01000911.1_pt1 | contig 27187 bp, 15 predicted proteins | sample 1672211 | NCBI WGS metagenome assembly OLSD01 (sample SAMEA3136659, study PRJEB25190) | human gut metagenome | reverse complement strand
GGTATTGCCGGTGGACCTATCGTGATGGGTATTCTCATTGGTGCCCTTGGTCCTCGTGTGCAGTTTATCTCTTATATGACCCGTAGTGCGGGACTGATGCTGCGTGAATTGGGACTTGCCCTGTATCTCGGCTGCTTAGGCTTGTCGGCAGGTGGACAGTTTTTCGAGACGGTGGTTCGTCCCGAGGGTTTGATGTGGGTAGGCATCGGCTTCCTCATTACGGTGGTTCCGGTGGTTATCGTAGGCTTCATCATCCTGAAGACCAAGAAATATGATTTCGGAAGCATCTGCGGTATTCTCTGTGGAAGCATGGCGAATCCGATGGCACTGACTTATGCCAACGAGACTTTGGATGGCGATACACCTAGCATCAGTTATGCCACGGTGTATCCATTGGGTATGTTTATCCGAGTGATTATCGCCCAGGTCATCATCATGTTCTTTGTGTAAATATTGATATTCCGGCGGATTTCTATCCGTGAAAATATGAGAAAAGGCTGATTTCGGTTAGAAATCAGCCTTTCTTTTTATCGTTATTTCTTTTCCTGACAGAGGATGTTCGAAGGTAATTTCTTCGGCATGCAGATGAAGGCGGCTTGCCTTTTCTATGCCGTAGAGCGGGTCGCCGAGGATAGGGGCATTCAAGCCTTCGTGGTGGGCACAATGCACACGCAGCTGGTGGGTTCTGCCTGTTTTAGGATAGAGAGCCAGACGGAGATGGGTGGCGTCGATGCGCTCCAGAACCTCATATTCCGTGATGGCTTCCTTGCCTTGCTCATGATGAACTATCTGGCGAGGACGGTCCAGGTAATCGGGCATCAAAGGAAGGGAAATCTTCTGCTTTCCTGCGGTGCTAGAAGATGCTCCTTGCTCTTTTTGCTCTTCTTGCTCTTCCTTCTTTGCTTCTTCCCAGATTTTATCGCAGGCTTCCGGGTCTTTACATCCAATGATGGCGATGTATTTCTTCTGAACCTGATGGTTCAAAAACTCCTTTTGCAGACGATGATAGGCAAATTCCGTCTTGGCGATAATCATCAGACCGCTTGTTGCCATATCGAGGCGATGCACAATCAGCGGACTGGTTGCCGCTGGATATTTCTTCCGCATGATGGAATAGACGGATGGCTGGGATGAATCCTTGCCCGGCACCGACAGCAATCCCGAAGGTTTGTAGATGACAGCCAGTTGGTCGTCTTCGTATAAGGTTTCCAAAGCCTGCTTTTTGGCAATTTTAGAATGAAATACCGAATCCGGCAGCATCCAATGCAATATCGGCTTGCATTTGCCATTGCAGGCAGGATAGAACTGCAGATGATGGCGAATCTCCTCCTTCGGACTTTCACCCCACCAGAACATAGCCATTTGCAGAGGCTTGTAACCATGCAGGTAAGCATATTGCAGCAGTTTCGGTTCGCAGCACTCGCCACTTCCGGCAGGCGGCACCATCTTCAGCGCAGCTATTCTGCTCGTTGCAATGGTGGCTTGCGGATAATCCCTGAGGGCAGCATTTTTGAAAATCTCCAGCAGGTCTTGGGTCTTGCCTTCATGATTCTGCATCTGGAATTGCGAGAACAGCCATTGCTGCAAGGTATCAGATAATGACTTGCGCAGTTGTTTCAAGCGAAGAATATCCGCTTGAAAGACTTCATATTCCGTTTCCAGGGTGGTCTTTTCTGAAAGCGATTTCTTGAGTCGGCGCAGTTCAGCCTTCATAAATTGGCTTTCCTTTACCATTTCTGCCTCTTCCTCCTGGGTAAGATTTCCTGCTTCTCTTCGGGCATCACGCTTAGCCTTCGCCTCCTTCATCTTTTCCTGATAGGCAGCTATGGTACGTTTCCGCTTTTCCTGCAGTTGCAGGATGAGGCTCTTTGCCTCCTTTACGTGCTCATTGCTTTCCAATTGCTTGATGCTCTGGTTGATACTGGATATTTCAGCCTCGTGGGTCTTGAAATATCCGTCGGGCTGCAGATAGTCGAAAACGGCAGGCAGAAAGTCATCCCAGTCGCTTCTTCCGCCTATCTGTCCGCTGTAGGCGGCAAGATAACCTATTTTTGGGGTACCAGGTTCCGGTTGGGTATTCTCTACGATGAGTACGCCAAACATTTTTCCTTTATCTATCTCCTCTCGCCAGTCCTCACGCTGTGAGAGATAGGCTTGCAGCTCCTTGCATGCAGCGATGCAAAGAGGATGAGGCTGATAATCGAGCGGATTATTCATGCGCTCGGGGATGTCGATGCCCGATGAAAGGTGGGTAGGAGGGATGGAATGCAGTATCATGTTATTTGTATTATTTTGCTTGAAAGTATTCATATTGCTTGCTTGAAAATCATGTTGCAAAGGTAATAGAAAAAATCAAGAAAATGGCATTTTTGGCGAATAGAATCGTTTTTTTCTTGTCGAACTGCTAATAAACTTTAATTATTATACTGAAAAATAACAACTTAACCAAATATTTCTTATATTTGCGGAAGACTTTTCTAAAGATATAGAATAATAAGAACTAAAATATTTTAATAACAACTTAACACGGAACGATTATGGGAATATCTACAACTAAGCATAGTACTTCTATGCATTCCGTTATGAGAGTAGAAGGTTCTCCGTTACATGGACGACTTTCAGCCCCGGTGGGCTCAGTTTCAAACAGTCCATTGGCTGCATGCGCAAAGCATGTAGGCTACTTGGCTTTGCTCGGTATTTTGCTCTTGCCTCAAGCTTCTCTGGCTAGCAATTCTCCAGTACCTTTATCTCCGGAAATCACTTCTGTGACAGGAACGAATGTTACTGGTAGTACTGCTACTGTAGCCCAGGGCGATACCGTTAGTTTTAATCAGTTGCATGCTGTAAATAGCTGGACTTCCAACAATCATGAGGGTAATTCTGTGAGCAAGATGAGCTGGCAGCTTTATTGCCGTGAGGGGGCAATTGTATCCTTTGATTATTCTGTCAGCAGTGAATATAACGATTGGCTTACGATTACTCTGGGTGATACGCAGCTGGTGCGTGTGAGTGGTCAGGAGTCGAAGTCTTTTTCTTTCAAGGTAGAAAAGGCTGGTAACTATACCTTGACGGTTCAGTATTCTAAGGATAGATACAACACTTATTATGATGATTGTGGTTCCATCAGCCATATCATGGTTTCACCGTTTAATGATATGGCAGAAGCTTTCTTGAAGGATTTGACTCCTTATCCTGGTATGAAACAGGAGTTGGAGACTGCGAAAAAGGCAGCTGATGCCAATCTGAACGACAGTGTTGCACAGGTTCAGTTGCAGAATACTTATTGGAGTATCAACAAGGCTCTGGAGATTTATCCAATCATCCAGTCAGACTTGGTGATTGCAGATTCTGTGTTGACAGATGGCGCATACGTCGATATCGCCGAGGCTGTGAAATTGGGTAAGGCCATAGATGTAAACACATCAAAGAGCGCAGATTATTGGAATGCTTATGATGCTCTGGAGACTAGTCTTGCCGTTCAGCATTCTAGTCAGGTAGCTATGGAAAATTGGGCATTCACTAATGACATATACACCATTGACGGATTGCGTTATTGTTTGGATGAAACCAATGGCTTGGCTAAGTTCGCAGGATTTAACAAGAGTACTGATATTACCACTCTGGTGATACCTTCTACCGTCAGAAAAGATGGTAAGACTTATGCTGTGGTTGACTACGAATCGGGTAATAATCAAAATGGTTATTATAATAGTTATCGTCAGGAGAAGCTCGTTAGTATCAGTTTGCCAAAGACGATTAGGTATATAGGTAATTATGCCTTTGCTGCTCTACCAAGTATGCAATATATTGAGATTCCTGAGAATGTGACAACAATGGGTAATAGTATTTTCTATGACTCGAACAACTTGAAGACCATCAAGATAAATGCAGTAGCTCCTCCTATGGTAGGTAGCTTTAGTGGTACAGATAAGCGAAAGGTTTATGTTCCTGATGGAAGTCTCCATGCTTATCGTTTGGCTACTCCTTGGAACAATTGTGTTTTGGTAGGAGGTGAAGGTACTTCTGTATCTATCGCCCATGTAGCTGCGGGTGAGTTAGGTCACGTTATTCTGGATGAGGCTACTTATTTGCAGGAGGTTAACAAGTTAACCGTTGTAAGTGGTAATCTGAATAATGATGACTGGAATACCTTGAAGAGTATGACAAACTTGGTAGAGCTGGATATCTCAGGTATGGCCGTTACTTCTATTCCATCTTCCGCTTTTTCTAATAAATGGGGACTTGAAAAGATAGTTCTGCCTAAGAAACTGGAGGCCATTGGAAATAGTGCGTTCAATGGTACTGGAATTAAGGAAATAGAACTTCCTGAAAGTTTGACTACATTGGATTCTCATGCATTCGCTAATTGTACTTCTTTAGTAGGTATCAAAATACCTGATAAGATAACAAAAATATCTTCTGGTAGTTTCAAAGGTTGTAGTAATTTGCAGTCTGTTAATTTCCCTTCAGCTTTAACATCGATTGGTTATGAATCATTTTATGAGACAGATTTGAGGGAGATAGACATTCCGGCTTCTGTTGAGATTATTAACGGTGATGCTTTTTGTCGCAATACAAATCTGAAGAAAGTTACATTTAATGAGGGCTTGGTTAAAATCGAGTATGATTCTTTCTTAGGTTGCGAATCAATAGAGTCTATTGTTTGCCCAAGTACTTTGCGTACGATAGACCGTTCTGGATTCCAGGGTTGCAAGAATTTGAAGCAGATTTCATTGAATGAAGGTCTTGTTAGTATCAATTCTTATGCTTTTAGCGGATGTACTGGTCTTACTGACATCGTATTACCAAGTACGTTGGAAGATTGTAAGGAGTATGCCTTCAGTGGATGTGGCAATATAAAGACCATTGAGGCTCGTTCGGTACTTCCTCCAACAACGGATGGTTCTTGCCCTTTGAGCAGTGTTGATTTGACAGGAGTAACCCTCTATGTGCCTTCCTGGAGTGTTGGTGAGTATCAGCTTGCTGATGGCTGGAATAAATTCTATACCTTCCAGGCTTCGAACTATCTGCCTCAGAGCATCAAGGTGAATAAGGACTTCTATTTCTCTTTGGGTGACAATGATAACAAGGAATACCGTCCTAACATCTCCATGACCTGGTCTGAACATCAAGTTCAAGATGCGAATGGTAATTCGAACTATGAACGTGGTAACTTAACCGTTAGTAGTCGAAGTAAGCTTGCCATCAACGACTTTGATATGATCTTCTCACCATACGCTAAGTATTACTTAGATGAGAATATCAGATATAATAGGCAAAACAATTATTATAAGACTCAGTATAATGGCACCTCTCTCATCGTGAAAGGTGAGATGCGAGCAGAGAATGTAACGCTTAACCTTTATAATATTAGAGGTAGATGGCAGTTCGTCACTTTCCCATTCGATGTCAAGGTGAGCGATATCGTTCCTGAAAGCGAGAATACCTCTTGGGTTGTTCGTGGTCATTCGGGTGCAATGCGTGCCGCCGGTAAGAATGATTCAGTTTGGGTAAACCTCAAGGCTGATGATGTATTGGAGGCTGGTAAGGGCTATATCATGCATTGCTACAATCCTGATAAAGACCTGGTGAAGTTCCGTGTCAGTCCGCTGACTACCACCGTGAACCGCCAGTTGCTCTTTGCTTCCGACAATCGTACGTTGCCTCTGGAGGAGAATTTGTCTGAGTTCGAGCACAACCGTAGCTGGAACCTGATTGGTAATCCATATCCAAGCTTCTACGACACCCGTTTCATGGAGTTTGGTGCGCCATTCATGGTATGGAATAGCAGTGCGCAGAATTATTATGCATATAATCCTGCCGATGATGCTTACATCCTCTCTCCAGGTGAAGCTCTGTTTGTGCAGCGTCCTGTGGATCAGAAAGATATTACCTTCCTGAAGGATGGTCGCCAGATTGATCAGTATGCCCGCACACTGATTGATGAGACTACCCAGGCAAGAGCCAGAGGCAAGGAAGGCGTTCAGCGTTCTGTATTCAACCTGACCCTTTCTGGCGAGAATACATCCGACCGCACCCGTGTCGTACTCAACGATGAAGCAAGTATGACCTACGAGATGAACAAGGATGCCGCTAAGTTTGCCAGCACCGTGCCTACCGTTGCCCAGATTTACTCTTGGAATGGTGAAAGCCGCTATGCCATCAACGAGCGCCCTACTGGTTCAGGCATCGTAAACCTCGGTGTACATTGCGGAACCAAGGGCACCTATACCATCGCTTTGGCAAATGCCGTAGATGGACAGGTGATTCTCGAGGATAAACTCATGAATATATCTACAGAAATCACAGCCGATAAGGGCTATTCTTTCGAAGCTGAGGCTGGTGATGATGACTCTCGATTCGTACTCCATATCACTCGTGGCATAGGAGGTGGCGATGATACCACAGGTATCAACGGCATCACTACCGAGACCGGCGAGAAGCAGGAGGTTTACAGTCTGGATGGTATCAAGATGAATGCCGCTAAGAAGGGCGTTTACATCCAGAATGGTAAGAAGATTATCAAGAAATAAAATGAGAGTGAGTTATGAATAGATTTTTATTTATCATCATGGTGTGGTTGAGCTCCCTGTCTGCCTTTGCGCAGACAGAGGGCTATAACCCTGACAACCCGCCGCTTCCTAACTTCCCGGAGAAGGATACTACCGTCTATTATCAGCTGACGGCGGCTACTTCGCCTGTGGGAGGAAGCCTCAATTCGACGGGTGGTAAATATAAGGTGGGTACTACGGTCTATCTGTATGCATACAACTACAGTCATCATGTATTCCAGTATTGGATGGACGATGCGGGCAACCAACTGTCAACATCTTCTACTCTCAGATACGTGATGCCTAAACGTAATGCCACAGTCACCGCAGTATATAAGTATCAGCCGGAAAATCCTTCTCTCCCTTCTTTCCCAGAGCAGGGAGCACCTACCTATAAGGTAAGTTTGGCTTGCAAGCCTGCCGGTGCAGGCTCGTTCAACACCAACGAGGTGAACCAGGAGGAGAATGCTTCTGTGCATCTCTATGCTTATACCAATACCCACTTTAAGTTTGTACGCTGGGAGGATGCAAAGGGCAATCTGGTTTCTACTGCCCAGAGCTTCTACTATACGGTGCCTGCACGCAACACGCAGTTGTATGCCATCTATCAGTATGATCCTTCTAATCCGCAACCTCCGGGTGCGAATGCGTATGATAACTTTACGGGAGAGGTTATCGTAGATAACTTTAATCCGGGAAATCTGAGTTCGGCGATTTACGAGGTAACGAAGCATAACACATCGAACATCACCAAGATTATTGTGGCTGGAAAAATCAACAGCAACGATTTCTCCATCGCCAATAACTACAGTACCTGTTCGGTGGTTGACCTGAGTCGTACCACGGGCTTGACCCGAGTGCCAAGCTATTGCTATAATGGCAATAAGAGCTTGAGCCGTCTGCTGTTGCCGGAAGGCATTACCCAGATAGAATACAGGGCTTTCCATGAAGCTACGGCTCTCACAGAGTTGACCTGCTTCTCTATGGTTCCTCCTACATTGGATAATTATGTATTCACAGGAGTGAACAAGGGATTGGTGGTTTATGTGCCAGCTTCTGTTGTGGAACTCTACGAGAATGCCGAAGGTTGGAAGACTTATGTGGATGATGGCACCATCGTTATCATGCCTATCCGCAGCAATGTTGCCAGCCTGGAGGTGAATCTGCCTGATGCCTGCAAGGATGGCAGATATAGAAACATGATGCTTGAACTGGTTAACGTGAAGTCGGGACAGAAATATAAGTATGTCATCACCGACCGCCTTAACTATACCTTCAATACCCTTGTCAAGGAAACAAGATATGTGGCTACATTGAAGAACCTTTCTGGTGCCGTGTTGGCGAAAACCGATACCATCAGCATGGAGGGCAATAATGCCAGCGTTACTTTCAATCTGGCAAAGATGAAGCAGTTGCGCACCATCAAGCCTCGCATCCTGGCGGGTAGCAATGTGGATGTAACTTCTCAGTGTACCTTCTCCTGGTATGATGAAGAGGGCACATTCCTGGCACAGAGTCCAACGCTCACCGGTCAGGTTTCCGATACCAAGGTGAAGTGTGCCATCACGCTGCCTCAGACTTTGGGTATGGAGTATGTCTGGCCAGCCGATGTGGTATATGATGTAGTGGAAGGCGATAACGACCTGACGGTGAACTTGGCGGCGTTGCCTAAGATGAAACTGAAGGGTAAGGTCATCGACCGCAAGCTCCTGCAGGCCATCGGCGGTGTAACCGTTACCGTTTCGCAGACTTTGAACGGAAAGTATTCCAAGTCGTTCGCTGCCAAGACGGATGCCAAGGGTGAGTATAGCATAGAGGTATTTGCAGCTCCTTCGGTGCTTACCTATGCTTATTCCGACTATGTAAGCTATACCTGCGATTTGCCAAGCGATCTGCTCTCACAGCCAGAGGCTACTTTGGCAGAGGTGAAGTTGAAGCCTATTACGGGTGTCACCATCACTACCCATTATAGCTATGCCGGCAGCGTGGCTGAAACTACCCAGCCTAATGTGGTGGATTACTATTCAGACTATGCCAACGTAAGCTATAGCATCTATAATGAGACAGCCCGCAAGGCTATCACCCAGTTTAATGTGCAGTATCCTAACATCGTCCTCCTGGAGGAGGTGAACGACAACGATTCTCTCACCATCGTGGCTAAGAGCAAGAACGAATCGTTCATGGATGTAACTACTGGTGGAAGAGTTGGTACAGATGGCAAGATGTCGGTCAATGTTCCTGTGGTTCAGCTCGGTGGAATCCGTGCCACCTTTACGACTACCGGCAACAGCAGCGTCTTGGGTATCCTCTATGATGCCGACGGTCAGCTCATCAACAAGTACTCCTACAATTCAGCTTACTTGGATATCAAGGATTTGAAGGATGGAGAATATACGCTTGTTACCATGGGTGAGAGTGAGTTCTTCGGCTCCATCTCTAACCTTGCCCAGTTTGAACAGGCTGGTTTGGAGAATGTAGAAGATTATGTGGCAAACAAGGTGAGTGTAAGGAGCGGTATCATCACTCCTGTCAAGAACACCGTGGTGCCATACTTCGACGAGAGCAAGTTCTACTATACGGGAAGCAATACTTCGTTCACGGTCAACAAGGTGAGCATCGTGGCTGGTAACTACCTCACCCTCACTGCCAAGGTTGACTTTAAAAGCGTTTATAAAGATTACGTGAAGAACGTAAGTCTGAGCGTTGATTTGCCAGAGGGTACCACCTTTGTGGATAATTCAGTGATGGTAGGCTCATCTGTAGCCTTCTATGAGTTGAATGGTCGCACACTGACCATCCCTCTCGAAAACAATGTGGCTTCCGATCGCGTTCGCTTCTGTATCATCCCAACCGTTAGCGGCAAGTTTGCCCCTAATGCAATGGTTGCCTTCAATCTGAAGGACAAGAAGGTGGAGCAGCCTATCGGTAGTGCCCGATACACCGTTCGCGACCTCTCTATCAATGTTCCTGATGAGACCAATACGCCAGACATCGTAGTTTCTGGTGTGGCTGCCGGAGGAGCAGATATCACGCTCTATGCCGACAATGAGGTAGTGGGTACCACCCGTGCCCTTGCCAATGGCTATTGGAGTATGGAGACTTCTCTTCCTAGTCCTTACAACCTGCAGGAGTTCGATCTCTTTGCCAAGGTGGTAACCAAGGCGGGTCTGGAAGTACAGACAGACACCAAACCTTGTATATATAATAAGGATAAGATTGTTGCAAAGACCGTGGAGATGTCATTCTACAATGGATGGTTGAGAAGAAATATCTCTCTCACCTTTGATTTGGAGAAGAAACGTGCGAGCGAGAACTCTTATATGTTCTATCACTCTACCAATTTCACCTTCACCGCCAACCTCAGCAACAACAGTCCTGAGAAGGTGAAGAAGGTGATGATCAAGGTTTATACCGAAGGAAACAGATGGTATGATCTGCCAGCTACTTACAATGAGCGACTGGACAGATGGGTGGCTGTGAAGAGATTTGAGACCAACAATCTGCCTCTCGGCTTGAAGGTTAATGTATTGGCAGCGGTCAACCCAGTCATCGACTTCAATGAGGTGACCGACGTGATTTCCAGCTTCGTGAAACTCCAGCAGACCTATGCTGCTTCCAGCAAGGCCATCAGCGACTTGCTGGCTCAGTTGAAGGAGCAGGAAGAAAGCGAGAATCCAGACTGGACACGCATTGCCCTGCTGAACCAGCAGTTGGCAGCCATCATCGGTATGAATCCAGAGCAAGATGCAACCCTGCAGCCAATGACCGACGAAGACTTTGCGAAGTTGGCTGAGCAATATGCAGCCTTGCAGGAAAATCCACTGATGGGCATCTTCGACCGACTGATGGAGACGAACATGAAGGATTTGAAGGAGAGTGCCAAGTATCTTACCGGATTCACATGCACCTCTGCCGATGGCTTGAGCGCCGCCGCTCTGGTTGGCGATGGCTATGTGGCTCTGGAGAAGACCAATGGCAAATACTCCTATCTGAAGGCTTCTGAGAAGCTCTTTGGCTTTGTTGATTTCGACCTGAACCTGGCGATGACCCTCGACCTGACCCAGATAGACCCTGAGGTGCTTGAGGCGATGAAGCCGGAGACCAACGATTCGTTTGAGGTCTTGATGAATGCCTACAAGGCAGGCTTGGCCAAGAACATCGTGAAGGCAAAGGAGGCTATCGCTGCTTTCTGCAAGGTAACGGAAGACCTTTATGAGGCTGTAGGTAAGGTATATCAGACCACCATCTCTACCTGGGATGCCAACGAAAAGGAATATACCGCACTCAACAATGTGAAAGCTCAGGGCGAGTGGACCGCAGCTTACGGTGAGCGTTATACTCAGGTAAGAAGCATGCGTTCTTATCTGGTTTCCAGAGTGAACAGTCTGGGTAGCGCACGCAACTTCCTGGCTAGTGCCAAGGTTGGTAAGTTGCTCGAAGCATCCACATCACTCTTCAATATCTTCAAGACCTATACCGGTTGGCTCGACGACATCGACGATTACATCAAGATGTACAACTCTATCCCAGAGTGCCCAACCTCTTTGGAGGACGAGAAGATGCGCGAAACCATCAAGCAGTTTGCTTTGAAGGCCGTTACTTATTACAGTGTGACCTTGGCTTCAGACATCGCTTCCATCCAGTCTGCAACCCAGGCAATGGCAGCAGTACCTGCAACAAAGGGTGCTTCTCTGTCTGCCGTGGCAGTATCTCTGGTTAAGGTAGGTGTCAACTGGATTGTGAGCAAGGTATATGATGCACAGGTTACCGGATTGAAGATGCAGGTAGATGAATTCCTGAGAACCTTCAAGTGTGCAGGTGTTGTTCCGCCTCCTGTAAATGAGGATGAACCTCCTTATCCTATCGTCAACCCTATCCATGACCCATCAGGTTATGTATATGAGGCAGTATCTTCCAACCGCCTGCAGGGTGTTACCGCCACCTGCTACTACAAGGAAGTGGTAGAAGATATGTATGGCGACCTCCATGAGAACATCGTTCTCTGGAATGCTGAAGAATATGCTCAGAAGAACCCTCTCTTCACAGATGAGAATGGTATGTACCAGTGGGATGTTCCACAGGGATTGTGGCAGGTAAGATTCGAGAAGGAAGGTTATACGCCTACCCAGTCTGAATGGCTGCCAGTTCCTCCTCCACAGATGGATGTGAACATCGGTATGGTTCAGAACACTCAGCCTGCCGTGATTGGTGCCCGTGCTTATGAGGATGGTGTGGAAATCACATTCTCTAAGTACATGAACCTTGAAACGCTCAATGCTGAGAATGTTTATCTGAAGGTAGTGAAGAACAATGAGGAGACGCTCATTAAGGATGCAGTCATCTCTATGCTCGATGAGGAAGCTGCCGTTGAGGGCAGTGCCGTTCACTATGCTTCCAAGATGAAGCTGGCCACCGATAAGTTGGGTTACTACGATGAGGCTTATGTCATTGTTTCCAAGAATGTGAGCAGCTATGCTGGCATCAACATGACAGAAGACTTCCGCCAGAAGCTCGATGTGGAGAAGAAGGTGCGTGAAATCCTCGTTGATTCTGTACTCAATGTGGCTTACGGCGACTCTTTGCAGTTTGCCATTGCTGCTACTCCTGCTGAGGCTGCTGCCGGCAAGAAGCTTGCCATCAGTTCTGCTTCAGAGCAGATTGCTTCTATCAATCTGGCTCAGGTTACCTTCGATGCTGAAGGTCAGGCTGTAGTGAAGGTCAAGGGTGAATTGCTGGGTGCTACCGCATTGAACTATACACTTCTTGACAATGATATGAAGGCTACTTCTATGGTCAATGTCGTGGATCCTGCGTTGCTCGCAGAGGTGAAGGCTCCTGTGGCTTCTCGCGTAAGTGGTACGGCTGTATATCGTGGTCAGACCATCACGCTCTCTACCGAGACCGAGGATGCTACCATCTATTATACTACTGATGGTACTTGTCCATGTGAATCGGCTAGCCGCATCAAGTATGAGCGTCCTATCATCATCAACGATGGCATCACCATCAAGGCGATGGCTGTGGGTGTAACTGCTGCCGAGAGTGAAACCAGCGAGTTTACCTATCAGATCCGTCAGTCGGATGTGAAGCTCGACCTGGTTGAGGGTTGGAACTGGAATGCCCATGACCTCTCTACTTCTTTGCCTATTACAGAATTCAGTGATGTAGCGTCACGAATCCTGACCCAGACAGAGGAGGCTGTGAAGGATGATAACTTGGGTTGGACGGGCCAGCTGAAGGTAGTGGATGCTGCAACAACCATGAAGATGGATGTTCAGACAGCTGCTACGAAGTCGTTCACCGGTGAACAGTATAATCCTACTGCGGCTCCAGTTTATCTGCATAAGGGCTGGAACTGGTTGGGTTATCCGCTTAGCTTGAGTCTGTCGCTTGAGGATGCATTCTCTATGATGGATGTTGAGGAAGGCGATTGTATTGAGACGCTGACGGGTGGTTTTGCTACCTATTCAGAGGGTGCTTGGACTGGAGAACTGAAGATGTTGGAGCCGGGTATCGGTTATCTCTACAAGTCAGTATCCGACAAGTCGTTCGTCTTCAATGCAGTACCGACTGTAGCTAATGTGAAGGCTCTCTATGGACATCGTTTGTCATTGAAGTCAGCTCCTTGGGCTGTCAACAAGCACAAGTATCCGAACATGATGCCAGTAGTGGCAAGCATCCATGATGAGTACGGCGACGTATTCGGAGGTTCTTACTACGTGGCAGCCATTTCTGGCGACGAGTGCCGTGGTGTAGGAAAGTTTGAGAATGGCATTCTCTACCTTTCTGTATATGGCGAGGCTAACGAGGCTATCCGATTTGTGGCTGTGGATATGAATACCGATGAGTTGTATGATTTGAAGGAAACTGTAGCCTTCCAGGCAGATATGCTTGGCACCGTTAAGGCTCCTTATGCCCTTCATTTCGGCTCAACCACAGGTATCAGTCATGTTGTAGGCGAATCAGGCACTGTTGAGGGTATTTACCATATCAACGGTATGCGTGTAACGACTCCTCAGCAGCCTGGCGTTTATGTCATCAAGTCGGTAGATAAGAATGGCAAGGCAACGATGAAGAAGCGTGTTGTTAAATGATGTTTTACACTCTAAAACAACAAGTAATGAATAAACTAAGAACAATTTGCTGTTTAATCAGCGTTCTATTCTCTATGACTATCCTGCATGCGCAGGATAGTCAATGGAGTGTGAATCCTTATGATTATAAGTATGACATGACGGTTTATGCCAAGGTGGTGTATGAGGGAGCTGAGGTTTCAGATTATTCCAACTACGAGATTGGTGCCTTTGTGGGCAATGAATGTCGAGGAGTGGGTGATGTGCAGACCAAGGATTCTTACACCTGGGTATATCTTCGTGTCAGGAGCAATCAGGCGAGTGGTGAAAAGCTGATATTCAAGCTTTACGATAAAAGCACCGGAAGAACGAGTGTTATCAAACCATCGCAAGTCATTGCTTTTTCATCGCAAGGCATGATTGGAAAACCAAGTAGTCCTGTGACGCTGGAAAAACCATCTTATACCTTGGGTGATGTGAATGAGGATGGAATAATAGATGTTGCCGATATTGTGGGTGTACATCAGATAACTGCAGGTGGAAGTACTGTTGGTTATAATCAATTGGCTGCAGATGCTAATGCTGATGGCGTAATAAATGTGGCGGATGTGGTTAGAATTCGTTCAATAATAGCTAATAAATCGAATTGATTATGAGGAAATTTCTATTATTCTTATTTGTTATATTTTGTAATATAACTAGTTTCGCTGCTAATGAAGTAAGCTTGTATGTAAGCAAAGAAATAAGCGGAAAACCAGGTGATGTTGTTACTGTTCCTGTAGCGATGAAAAATAATTTCGAAGTTGTAGGACTTCAGTATCAATTGAATTTTCCTGATGGCTTTTCTTTACAGCAACGTGTAAATGAGGATGGTGATCTTGATTATGATTCAGAATTGACTCCTGAGCGTAAGAAAGCGAAACTGTTGCTGACATTTACACCAGGTATAAGTGGTGATGTTCTATTTATGGTTGAGCCTATTGATGGACGTACAGCTTTTAAAGGTAACGATGGTGATGTTGTAACATTCAAAGTGAAGATTGGGGACAACGTTGCGCCTGGTACATATAAAGTTAAGTTTTATAAAGTTGCTTTTGCTGATGTCAATGCAGTTTCATACGAACAAGCTGATTTCATGATGGATTTGACAGTCTATCAAGACTACAACATCACTGCTACATCTGCCAATGAAACCATGGGTACAGTAACAGGTGGTGGTAACTATCGCAATGGAACAAAGGCAACTTTGACTGCTACTCCTAATGAAGGCTATCACTTCGTAAAGTGGTCGAATGATGTTACCGAGAACCCATATACCTTTGCGGTAGATAAGGATTTGGCTTTGACAGCTACTTTTGATGCCAAAGAGTATAACCTTATTTATATGGTAGATGGAGTGGAGTATAAGAAGGTTCCTGTAAAGTTTGGAAGTACGATTACTCCAGAGGCTTTTCCTACAAAGGTGGGATATACTTTCTCTGGATGGGGTGAGATTCCTGCTACCATGCCAACGAGTGACGTGACGGTTAATGGTACATTTGCCATCAACAAATATACGTTCACCTTTGATACGGATGGCGGTTCTGAGGTGGCTGGTATAACGCAGGATTATAATTCTGCAATTACTGCTCCTGCTGCTCCAACCAAACCAGGTTACACCTTCGCCGGTTGGGTACCTGCAATCCCAGAGACCGTTCCTGCAGAGAATATGAGCTTCAAGGCTCAGTGGACCATCAATCAATACACCCTTACCTTCGATGCGGACAATGGTACTGAGGCAACCGTTATCACCCAGGATTATGGAACCAAGTTCGAGACTCCTGCCGCTCCAACCAAGGTTGGTTACACCTTCGCAGGTTGGGATAGCGAGATTCCTGAGACCATCCCTGCTGAGAACAAGAGTTTCAAGGCGTTGTGGACCATCAACCAATACACCTTCACCTTCGATACTGATGGTGGTAGTGATGTAGCCGCAATCACCCAGAACTATGGTACAAAGATTGAGGCTCCTGCTGCACCAGCCAAGACGGGTTACACCTTCGCCGGTTGGGTACCTGCAATCCCAGAAACCGTTCCTGCAGAAAACATGAACTTCAAGGCTCAGTGGACCATCAATCAATATACCCTTACCTTCGATGCGGACAATGGTACAGAGGCAACGGTTATCACCCAGGATTTCAATACTAAGTTTGAAACTCCTGCCGCTCCAACCAAGACGGGCTATACCTTCGCTGGTTGGGATAGCGAGATTCCTGAGACCATCCCTGCTGAGAACAAGAGCTTCAAGGCGTTGTGGACTATCAACCAATACACCTTCTCCTTCGATGCTGATGGTGGTAGTGATGTAGCCGCAATCACCCAGAACTATGGTACAAAGATTGAGGCTCCTGCTGCACCAGCCAAGACGGGTTACACCTTCGCCGGTTGGGTACCTGCAATCCCAGAAACCATGCCAGCAGAAAGCATGAGCTTCAAGGCTCAGTGGACCATCAATCAATACACCCTTACCTTCAATGCCGACAATGGCACAGAGGCAACGGTGATTACCCAGGATTATGGAACTAAGTTCGAGACACCTGCTGATCCTATTCGAGAAGGCTACACCTTCGCTGGTTGGGATATGGACATCCCTGAAACAATTCCTGCAGAGAATATGAGTTTCACTGCAAAGTGGATTGCAAACCAATACACTCTTACCTTCGATTCAGATGGTGGTAGTGATGTTGCTGCAATCACCCAGGATTACGGTACCAAGATTGAGACTCCTGCTGCACCAACCAAGACAGGTTATACCTTCGCCGGTTGGGACAACGAGATTCCTGAAACCATGCCAGCAGAAAGCATGAGCTTCAAGGCTCAGTGGACTATCAATCAATACACCCTTACCTTCAATGCCGACAATGGTACAGAGAATGTAGAGATTACCCAGGATTATGGAACTAAGTTTGATACTCCTGCTGATCCTACTCGAGAAGGCTACACCTTCGCAGGTTGGGATATGGACATTCCAGAGACAATCCCTGCAGAGGATATGAGCTTCACAGCATTGTGGTCAGTTAATTCTTATAAGCTTGTATATATCTTGGACGGCGAAGTTTATGCAGAATATGACGTAGAGTATGGTTCAGAGATTACTCCAGAGAATGATCCAGAGAAGACCGGTTACACCTTCGATGGTTGGACCGAGATTCCTGAGACCATGCCTGCACATGATGTAGAAATTTATGGTAGCTTCTCTGTTGTAACAGCTATTAGAACCATCCTTGCAGACGAAAAGGCAGTGGATGTTTATAACCTCAATGGTGTTCTTGTTAAGAGAAACGTAGAAGTTGACAAGCTTGACAAGGTACTCAAGAAGGGAGTTTACATCATCTGCGGAAAGAAGTTTGTGGTTAAGTAGAAAGAAAAGAATTGCAGATTTTTTCTGTAACATTGTAAAATAGAATAAGCCCCCAATCTATTGAAATAGTAGGTTGGGGGCTATTCTTTAATGTATTAAAGTTTGCAAATATTTATTTAATTTCTTGCAAAAAATTCTCTATATTGAGAACTTTTGATTATTTTTGCAGCAAAATTGAAGGATTATGAAGATATTAAAGTTTAAAATGCTAAAAGCTTTTGCAAAGAAACATCCTGATGCAGCAGACGCATTAATGCGCTGGGCAGAATATGTTGAAAAGACTGACTGGAAAAGCCATGCGGAATTAAAACAAGCATTTCCTTCTGCTGATTATGTCGGAAATGATAGATACGTCTTCAATATATCTGGTAATAAATTCAGACTTGTAACTATCGTTGTGTTTTTCCAAGGATTTCTACATATAAGATTTGTTGGCACACATGCCGAATATGATAAAATTAAGGACATTAAAAATATATAACTATGACTATAAAAGACGAAAAGACATATAATGAGATTGAAGAGAGAATGGAGGCCCTGCTTGAAAAGGGAACTCAATTGGGCGGTATGGATTTCCTCAGCGAAGTAGAAAAAGAAGAATTAAAAATTCTCAGTGAAGCTGCTTACGATTGGGAATGTGAAGTAGATCCACACCCATGGCGAGTAAAACCTTCCCTCATTGCCGCCATCAAGGTTGCTTTTCGCCAAAAAGGCTATAAGCAGAAGGAGGCTGCAAAAGCCATAGGCGTATCAACAACTGCATTAAGTGACATTCTGCATGGACGTCGCCCGATTAATTTTGATGTTGCAAGAAACATATACCACAATCTTGGCGTACCTGCCAATGTTGTATTGGCATAAGAATAAGCCCCCAATCTACTTGAGATAGTAGGTTGGGGGCAATTAAGAGAATAAGTATATGACAAGAAATAGCAATATATTCTATCACCTCGTCGCTTTCCTCACAGTGGCGATATGGGGTACCACCTTTGTAGCTACCAAGGTGCTGATGCTGAATGGGCTTTCGCCAGCCCAGATCTTCACGTTGCGCTTTTCCATCGCCTACATGCTGATGCTCTGCTTCAACCACCGCCGTTTCCTTGCCGATTCATGGAAGGATGAGGCTAAGATGGCACTGCTGGGTATCACGGGCGGCTCGCTCTATTTCTACAGCGAAAACGAGGCGATGAACTTCACTACAACCACCAATACTTCGCTGATAGTATGTTCCTGTCCGCTCTTCGCCACCCTGCTGGTGCGCATGGTCTATAAGGATTCTTCCCGTATTCACATCGTGCAGCTGCTCGGTTCGCTGCTGGCTTTTGTGGGAATGATTATCGTGGTCTTGAACGGCCGTTTCGTGCTCCATCTTTCTCCGGTGGGCGATGCCCTGGCGTTTACGGCTTGCATGTGCTGGGCCATTTATTCGCTGCTGATGAAGTCGGTGAGCAATCATTATGGTGCGGCGTTCATCACCCGGAAGGTGTTTTTCTATGGTGTACTGACTATCCTGCCGTATTATCTTTTCATCCCCGGGTTCCCTCCGATAGAAGTCTTCAGCCGTCCGCAGGTCTTCGGCAACCTACTCTTTCTGGGTTGTCTAGCCTCCATGATCTGTTTCCTTACCTGGAACTGGTGCATCTCGAAACTGGGAACGGTGAAGGCTACCAACTGGGTGTACTTCAATCCCATCACCACCATGATATTTGCTTCGTGGGTGCTCGATGAGAAAATCACCCCCTATTTCCTGGTGGGCGCCACCTGCATCCTGCTAGGCATGTATGTGGCAGATAAGAAAACCAGGGGAGAATCGTGAAGAAAAGAATAAAGAAAAAAGAGAATTGTAAAGAGGTGGAATGATGTCCTCACCACCAATGTTCATTTAACCGCTTGTTCTTGAGGATAGACAAGCATGGAACTAACTGGTATGAAAAAGAATAATTTCTTATTGGTATCTTTTTTGGCTATGGCAATGACTTTTTCTGTAACGTCTTGCAGCAGTAGTGATGACCCTGATACTCCGGGAACAGAGAATCCTGGTGGTGGCACAGAAAACCCTGGTGGAGGAAGTGAAAACCCTGGTGGTAGCGGAACTACTGAATTGACAGCCGCACAGGCTAAGCAGAGTCTGGAAGCTACAGCCCAGGAGTTGTTGGGTAAGATGAATGTGAACGATTTGCAGGAGTTCAAGAACATGATTGATGGCGTTGATTACGAAGATGGAGATGCCGTATCTCGTTGGTTCAAGGCATGTGGAGATGCTTCTGTGGTTTCAAGCAGCGACTATGGAACCAAATACCTCATCATGGCATCTAACTTCGTAGGAGAATTTACGCTTCAGAATGGGGTGTGGAAACAGACTCAGAAGGGTGGCGATCATCTTTCTTTCATCTTCAACGACAAGCAGGGCAACAAATGCGTGCTTACCTTGAAGGCCAGTAAAGAGGGTACTGAAATTCATCACGATTGCTTCGATGATGAGGATGGCTATTGGGATGGCTACAAGTGGCAGGAGTATAAAGACGAATATCGCCTTTTCATGCCTAAGAAGATGGAACTTACTCTGACTAGAAATGGTGAGGTAAGAGCTATGACTACAGTTGAAACCCAGGTGAAAACTAATGGTGAGATTGACTTGACCAAGGATGAGGTGGAAATCACTTCTACATCGCAGGTTGGTGCTTATAAGGTAGTGGTTAACAAGGCGGCTTTCAAGGCAGGAAAGACGGCTGAGGCTAAGGCTACTGTCTCTAAGGGCAACGAAACGCTGATTACGGTTGCTGCCAGTGCCACGGGTTCTGTCGGCAATGATTTGCAGGGATCTTACGGCAAGGTTTCTGTATCGGTTGATATCTTGGGCAAGGCTAAGGTGATTGCTACGCTCTCGGATGTTGATTTGCTGATTCAAAACCTTGATAAAGCGGACAGTAATGATGAAAACGAGGCGCAGTTTAAGCAGTATCTTGACAATGCCAACAAGCTGATTGATGCCAGATTGTATCTCAACAACAGTTCAAAGAGTAGCTCTAAGGTTTATCTTGCACCTGTTGAGGATGGCTATGGTAACTATCATTATTGGTACGCTGAGCCATGGTTGGAATTCTCTGACGGTTCCAAGTATTCTTACTACGATTACTTCAACGAGAAGTCGTTCAAGAGTGTCGTGGATAAGGTGCAGAGCATCGTGGACGATTTCATCAGAATGTATAATTAAGAGAATTCATTATTTCTATTGTTGAATTATCAGGGAATTATTTGATAGTGAAAAGAGTTTTCTGCATATTTATTTATGTAGCATTCTGCATATTCAAGGGCGTGTCGGCTGAATTGACCGACACGCTCAATCATTATGGACTTCAGGATGTGGAGATTCGGGGCAAGCGCCTTCGCTCTCAGTTGAGGGAGATAGAGGGTGCCAGCATCATCAACATGCAGCTCATGGATGATATGCCTCATATTCTGGGCAATGCAGATCCCATGCATTATGCCCAACTCTTGCCTGGAGTACAGACCAATTCTGAGTATGATGCCGGTCTGCATATCCAGGGATGCGATAATTCCCATAATTTTGTTTCCCTCGGCGGTGTACCTATTTATAATGCGGCACATCTGCTGGGCTTCTTCTCTATCTTCAATGCCGGACATTTCAACGAGATGAGTCTGCAGAAATCTCCTGCTTCCGCCTCTTTTCCTAACAGGCTGGGTGGTAGCGTAGATATGCTTACCCCTATTTGGCTTGGGGCAGAAGATAGTCTTTCGGTAAGTGCTACACATGGCGAATTGTCGGTAGGTCCTATGTCTTCGCAGGGCACTTTTCGCTTGCCTTTGGGCAAACATTCCTTACTTCTGCTGTCGGCTCGTGCCGCTTATCTCAATCTGCTTTATTCCAAATGGCTTGAGGTGGATGGCGATGAGGTGAAGTATGATTTTTCTGATTACAATCTTTCTTATATCACCCAGTTGGATGATGCCAATGTGCTGAAAATCGAGGGCTATTGGGGATATGACAACATGAAGATAGGACAGGCTAGTCATGGCTTGCAGGGAAAGTTGAAATGGGATAATACGATGGCTGCTCTCCATTGGTATTCTCGGTCGAAGGAAACTTCTAGTGAGGAAAAAGGTGATTGGGCGATGGAACAGATGGTGTATTATTCCCGCTATGCCAATCGCCTGAACATCGATGAATATTCCTTCCAGGTAGGAATGCGTTCCTATATCTTCGATTTGGGATATAAGGGAAATCTTTCCTGGGGAAGATGGAAGATGGGGGCTGAAGTGATTCGGCATCAACTGCTGCCGCAAAATGTAGAAATATCGGGTAATCTGGCTAATTATCAGTCTGATACGCAGTGCCAGAAGGCAATGGAAACCAGTGTTTATCTGCAGTATTGTCAACCTTTGAGCGAAAAACTCTTGATTGAACTGGGAGCAAGGGCTTCGGGTTACCATTGTCAGAAATCTTATTATCGGATGATGCCCCATCTCGGAGTTCATTACAATCTGTCGCCATCGGCAAAGCTGAATCTTAATCTGGGCATTCGGAACCAGTATCTTTTCCAGACGGGCTTTTCTTCAGCAGGACTTCCTACGGAATTCTGGTTTGCTGCCGATGCGAACCATCGTCCGCAGTATGCCTACCATGCCGCCTTGCAGGGAGAGTTCTGGTTTGCTGAGAAGGAATATCGCTTGAGTGTTGAAACTTACTATAAATGGCTGAAGCACCAGATGGAGAATAGCAGCAACATGTTTGACATACTCTTCTCATCTTATTCCTTTGATGGATCCCTGTTGCATGGCAAGGGCTACAACTATGGCTTGAATCTTCTCCTGGAGAAGCGAAGGGGAAAACTCACGGGATGGTTGAGCGGCTCCCTGGGACGAGCCATGCGAAAGTTTGATGGAGCACAATATCAGGGATGGTATCCTGCCAGTCATGAGCGCATTTATGAACTGAATGCTGTGGCTACTTATCGGATTAATCGCCGCCTCAATTTAGGGGCAACCTATGTGCTGGCATCCGGAACTCCTTATACCAAGGTGAATGACGCCTATCTGATGTCGGGTAATATCGTTACGGAATATGGGTCTCATAATGGTGACAGGGTAGGTCCTTATATGCGACTCGATGTGTCGATGGGGTATGATTTTGTCATGAAGGGCAGTACCCGCAGCGGCATTAATTTCTCGCTTTATAATGTTACCATGCACAGAAACGATTTGTTCTATCGCATCAAGGTGTATGACAATCATGTGAGATATGGTCCGTTTAATTTCCTGATGCCGATTATGCCATCCATCAACTATTATTATAAATTTTAAAGATTGGATTATGAGAATCAGTCATAGTTATAGAGTCATGATAGTATTGGCTTTATCTTTTTTATTGGGAGGATGCAGCCAGGATGCTTCCACTTCCAGCCAGTCGCAATTGGTAGTTGAGGGATGGATAGATGCTGGCGGTTTCCCGGTGGTCAAGTTAACCCGAACGATACCGTTGAGCGATAAAGAGTTGGCGCTGGATAGCTTATCTCGTTATATAGACCGATGGGCAAAGGTGACTATTTCTGATGGTGAAAGAACTGAGATTCTGGCAGGTAGGTATGATAAAAAGTATTTCCCACCTTTTATATATACCACTTATGATATGCGTGGCGAGGAGGGCAGGGAGTATAGCTTGCGGGTTGAGGCTTCGGATGGTAAGGTGGCTGAAGCCAGAACCCGCATACCTGTGTCGGCAAAGATAGATTCATTTCGTGTAGAGCCTACAGATGTGGACAGTCTTTTCCAGCTCTATGCTTATACATCTTATCGTGGAAAGTGCAAGCTTTTTACGCAGGTGGTTGATAAACAGAGGGAGATGTCTTCTTCTGAGTTAGGCCTTTTTGATGAGGGGATGATTGGGAAGAATGGTAAGTTATCCGTGAAGCGTGGCAGGGATAATCTGCAGAAGAATTTCACTCCCTTTTTCAAGAAGGATGAGGTAGTAAGGGTGAAGTTTTCCACATTAACCGACGAGGGTTATGCCTTTTGGCGCAGTTTCGAGGATATGTTGGCATTGTCCAGAATCCCCCTGATGCCAGTGAATACCAATCTGAAGTCGAATGTGCATGGTGCCCTGGGCTATTGGCAAGGCTACGGCTCCAGCTTTTATGAAGTGAGGATTATGGTGGGGGAATGAAGGTGAAAAGTTGCTTTTTTAACCCACATTGCAGTCACTCGTCATGTAACTCCTTGATTTCCAATATCTGGATTTTTTTGAAGTCTGATTTGGGTGTAGCATGGATTTTCTTTTCCCGAGCGGCTAGGGGGTGATTCCCCAATCCAACAAGCCTTTGCCTTCTTCGTCCAGCTCAATGCCGAGGCCTATCACTTTTCGTTTGTCAGCCTTGAATGGTTCCAGATATCTGCTATCTAAAATCTGCTGGATGGCAGCCTTCTTGCCACCATTGTTTTTCAGCTTCAGCTCTATCACGTAGATGTAGCGGGAAGTTTGAGCAATGAGGTCGATTCTTCCAGTGGCAAGCATGTGCTCTACCTCTACTTTCAGCCCGATGGCATTCAAAATAGTACTGATGATGAGGCGATAGCGCTTTCTGATTGCATGGTCAAGGGTCTACATAGAGATAACCTTCTTCTCTGATCTTATTGAAAGATTGTATGCCTACTGGCAACTTTCTGCATGCATTGTTTGCCATAACTATTTCTCCTATTCCTGTCTTTAGCCGCAAAGATACGGTTATTTTTTGAATCATGCAAGTTTTTGGCAATTAAAAAGATGTAAAACTATGCCTTAAAAAGACGAGTCTTGCGAAAAGTTTTTTCTCTTTTTATCCCTCACATCCCTCACGATTCCTGTTCTTGAAACCTTAATTCTCTGAAAATAAAGCGCTTATCTATCTTGAATAGCGTGACGGATAGACGAAATATTTACAATATCCATCACGCTATCCGTCACGATTTGCCTTCATGTCTCACGATTTCCGGCTTCCTCTCTTCCCGAAAACGTTCTTTAACGCACGAAAGCCGGGACAAGGTCGAAAATTTTTGGGAAAAAGCTTGCATTCGGCTTTAAAATTTTGTATCTTTGCAGTTGGAAGGTTATACGGAGCCATCTCTCACACGGATGATGCCCTGTGTTCCTTTTCAGAGAGTAGTCAACATAGATTCCACAATGGCTAATTACCACTGCGAAACCTTTTTATTAACTTTCAATTTATTTTTTTTATGAAGTTAAATCTTAATGATCCAAAGTTCATCAACAGTCTGGTGGACTACCACTGGATGTACTGTTTCAATGCCGAATGTCCTCGCACCGCTGAGTGCATCCGATTCATTTCGGCAAAGTTCAAGCCCGCCGATGTTACTTCCGGCAATGCTGTTTATCCCGATGCAAACCTCCACGGACCTTGCACCAACTTTATGCGTGTGCGCCAGTTTAAGGCGACATGGGGCTTCACTCACCTCTACGACCAGGTGAAGCATAGTGATGTGCAGACTATCAAGTTCCGGGTAATGGATATTGTGGGCAACCGTACCACCTATTATCGTGTGCACCGAGGCGAGAAGCATCTTACGCCAGAGCAGCAGGAGCAGGTGAAGAACCTCTTTGCCAGCTATGGTTATGGGGAACCTACCTACGACCATTATGCCGAAGAAATCGGATTCACTTACGAGTAATCTGATTTTGTTCCACGCGTTGGAACAAAGTGAGCCAACTAGTGGCACGAAGAGTTTCTTGACGTGGAACAAAGTGTTTCAACGTCAGAAACAGTTGAAACAGTTTATAAAAAAACTTTAAATAATAGATGATGAAATTTACCATTACACATAGAAATAAGAAGAATCAGCTTTTGGTCAGTACCAAGAGCCTGGAGCGCTTTCTGGAGCGCATAGTAAATGATGATGCAAAGAATACCGTGGAGAACTTTCGAGAATATGTTCCTTGGCTCACCAATGGTTACGATGGCTATAAGGATATGCCAACCTGGATGCATGTTCACCCTGCTGCTGAGTTTCAGAAATCGGAGAATGGACTCCTGAAGATGAAGCAGAACAACGGCATTCTTCTGCTTACGTTTGTTAATATAAAAGAAGAAGGAGGCGTGGCGGCTGCCAAGCAGAATGTGGCAAGCCTTCCATCTACCCTGGCAGCCTTTATGGGAGCCGACGGCATCAGTCTCCATGTCTTGGTGAAGTATGTCTTGAGCAAGGGAACCTTACCCAACGAGGAGGCTGAGGCTGATAGAATATATAAGCAGGCTTTCCATACCTTTGCACCACTTTATCAGATATTGGTAAAGGCAACGATGCAGATGCCCGAGCCTTCTATCTATTCTGATTTTCTGTTGACAAGAGATTCCTTGCCTTATTATCGTGAGGATGCGTTGCCGCTGATGCTGAATGAAGTTATCCACACCGTTGAAAAACCTGTTGATAACATGAACGAGGTTGATGTGGATAACTCTTTCGAACATGTGGATAAAGATAGTAAGGAGTTGAGTGACAATATCATGAGTATGATTGGATTTCTGTGCAAAAAGTATGATTTCCGTTATAACTCGGTGATGAAATTCACGGAATACCGACCGAAAGATAAAGATTATTGGGGATTTCAACCCGTGGATGCCCGTGTGCAGAAGCGCATGACGCTGGAAGTGCAACTCGCCAATATCCGTGTGAGTATCAAGGATGTACGCAATTATCTGGAGTCGGATCTTCTTTCCACCTATAATCCTGTGGAAAACTTCCTTTTTAAGTGCATGGGGAAGTGGGATGGCAAGGATCATATCCGTGCCTTGGCTCGTACGGTGCCTACCGATAATCCTCATTGGGAGGATTGGTTCTACACCTGGTTCCTGGCGATGGTTGACCAGTGGCGTTCCTATAGTCATCGCAAATATGGCAACTCGGTGGCACCTCTTCTCATCTCCAAGCAGGGTTACAACAAGAGTACTTTCTGCAGATCCTTGGTTCCGCCGGAGTTGCAGTGGGGGTATAATGATAACCTTGTATTGTCAGAAAAAAGGCAGGTGCTTCAGGCGATGTGCCAGGCGCTGCTCCTCAACCTGGATGAGTTCAATCAGATATCTCCTCAGGTGCAGCAGGGATTTCTGAAAAACATCATCCAGTTGCCGAGTGTGAAGATGAAGCCGCCGTATGGCAGTCATGTGCAGGAGTTTCCGAGAATGGCATCTTTCATCGCCACGAGCAACATGGAGGATATCCTCTCCGACCCATCCGGCAATCGCAGATTCCTGGGTGTAGAACTGACGGGTCCTATCGATGTAAGTCAGCTTCCGAATTATGAACAACTCTATGCGCAGGACTTGGCGGCATTGCAGGCAGGCGAGAAGACCTATTTTGATGCGGAGCAGACCAAGCTGATTATGGCGAGCAACAGAAAGTTTGAGGTGATTTCTCCGGTAGATCAGTATTTCAATCTCTATTTCGACCTGACCGATGATGCCAAACTGGGCGAGTATCTTACGGCAGCCGAGATATTCCAGGAGTTGAAGAGTCACATCGGATCTTCGGTGAAGTTGAGCAATCTCATCAGTTTCGGTCGCAAACTTTCCCAGATGCCATCCATCCATCGCAAGCGTTTTAATGACGGCATGCGATACCTGGTGGCGCGAAAATCGTGAGGGATGGAGCCAAATCGTGAGTGATAGCGTGATGGATATTCCCGTTTTCAGGAGTATCTGTCACGCTATTAAAGTATCTGTATATGAATATGTTAAGGTGGATTTCAACTATAAATCGTGATGGGTGATAGATGGGTTGAAAACTTTGTTCTACGTATGCGGGGGCAGATGTTCTTATCCAATTATAGCCGAAATACTTCGTTACGAAATTTTTCGTAAAAAACGTGAAAAATGCAGCGCACTGCAAAAAATACCTAAAATCGGAAGAAATTTGCAGCGCAATGCATTTTTTATTGGCTAATATACGATTGAAAATATGATAGAGCGCAAGGAATATATGTACTCGACTGGCTGGTGGAGGGGGATTAATTTGATGTTGGCAAGGAAAAGGGAGGAAAAATATCTTCAAAAGCTTGCTAGTTTGAAAATAAAGTCGTAACTTTGCCGTATGGAATTTTAAAACAGATGGTTATGAAGTACTTAGACCCTAAGGCAGACCTTACGTTCAAGAAGATA
>OLSD01000899.1_pt1 | contig 27393 bp, 26 predicted proteins | sample 1672211 | NCBI WGS metagenome assembly OLSD01 (sample SAMEA3136659, study PRJEB25190) | human gut metagenome | reverse complement strand
TGACCCGGGTGACGGCGGTGCCCTCTTGCAGGAGGCTTCCGTCTGTGGCGGCGGCGATCTCCCGGGCCGTGCAGGGAATCATCATAGCCGCTCCGCCTTTCTCACGCGCAGAGACTCCTCTGCGATCTTCTCACACAGGGCATCATAGTCCATGCCCACGGCGGCAGCCTCCTGGGGCACCAGGCTGGTAGGGGTCATGCCCGGGAGGGTATTCACCTCCAGGCACCAGGCCCGGCCCTCCTCATCCAGGATGAAGTCCGTGCGGGAATAGACGGACAGGCCCAGGGCCCGGTGGAGCTTCAGGGCCATCCGGCCCACCTGATGCCACTCCTCCTCGGTGATGGGGGCGGGGCAAATCTCCACAGCGCCGCCCTTCTGATACTTGGATTCGTAGTCGAAATAGGCGTTTTTGGGAATAATTTCCACGGCGGGGAGATAGGTGTCGCCCAGGACGGCGATCTGAATTTCCCGGCCCTTGATCTTCTTTTCCACCACCACATGGTCACCGTAGTGGAGCATATGGTGCAAGGCGGCCTCCAGCTCCTCCTTGGTATCCGGCAGCTCCACGCCGATGGAGCTGCCGCCGTTGATGATCTTCACGGCGCAGGGCACCGGCAGCTCCTGAGCCAGACGGGGGATATCCTCCCGGGTATAGCGCACGTCGTGCCAGGGGGCGGTGGGAATCCCGGCGGCATCCATGATGCGCTTGGTAACGGACTTGTCCATGGCCATGCCGCTGCCCAGATAGCCGCTGCCGGTATAGGGCACGCCCAGCAGGTCCAGGGTGGCCTGGATGCGGCCATCCTCGCCGCAGGAGCCGTGCAGGGCCAGGAACACCAGGTCCGCCATGGCACACACCGCCAGCACGTCCTTGCCCAGCAGGGACGGCCCCTGGTCCCGGCGGCTGCGGCGCACGGCCTCCAGATCCGGCTCCGTGGACAGGACCCGGTTATCACCGCACAGGCCGTCCGGCGCGTCAAAGATATCGGCGAGACTGCCGGTATAGTCCTCCAGGCCCAGGAACATATCCACCAGGATGGCCTGGTGGCCCCGCTCCCGCAGGGCGCGGCACACGCCGGTGCCGCTGGTCAGAGATACCTGCCGCTCGGTACTCAGACCGCCGGCCAAAACAACGATTTTCATAGAGATCCCTCATTTCTCAAGGGGACAATGCCCCGAATCACACATTATATCAATATAACAGTATACCACACTGGCGAGGCAAATACAACTGTTTCCTGCAAAAGCCCCGGGGAGAAAAGGGGGACGGCACACCCCGGCCCGGGATATTTTAACTTTTTCATGGACAAATGAGCCGGAGCGTGGTAAAATAATCCGAATGTATACGCACGGACCGAGGGAGGAAGCATAGCATGAGGGGGAAATTGATCGTATTCGAGGGGACGGACGGCTCCGGAAAGGCCACCCAGACGGCGCTTTTGTGCCGGGAGCTGGAGACACGGGGTGTGCCCTTCCGCAAGCTGGAGTTTCCCCGGTATGGGGAAGAGTCCTCGGCGCTGCTGCGGCTGTACCTGAACGGCGCCTTCGGCACGGACCCCGCCGATGTCAATGCTTACGCCGCCGCCACGTTTTACTCCGTGGACCGGTTTGCCTCCTATAAGCAGGACTGGGGCGGCTGGTATGAACAGGGGGGGCTGGTCATTGCCGACCGGTACACCACCAGCAATGCCGTGCACCAGACCTCCAAGCTGCCCCGGGAACAGCAGCGGGCCTTTCTGGACTGGCTGTTTGACTTCGAGTATCGGAAGCTGGGGCTGCCGGAGCCGGACCGGGTGATATACCTGGACATGCCCACGGAGCTGTCCGAGCAGATGATGCGCCACCGGGAGCAGGTGACCCACACAAAGGCGGATATCCACGAGCGGAACGAGGCGTATCTGCGGGCCTGCCGGGAAAGTGCCGCCATGGTGGTGGAATATGGCGGGTGGACCCGCATCGACTGCGCCCGGGACGGTGCGCCCCGCACCGTGGAGGATATCCACCGGGAGGTCATGGAGAAGCTCCGGGACCTGCTGGTGGACACAAAATAAGGAAGGGACGCCTGGGCGCCCCCTCCTATGGATGATGTACGTTCAGCAGGAGCAGCAGCCATCGCCGCTGTTGCCGCCGCAGCCGCAGCCGGACCGGGTGCCGCTGCCGCAGCAGCAGAATACCAGCAGTAGGATCACGATCAGCCAGATGCAGGAGCAGTTGTTGTTGTCAAAGCACATGCCGTTCACCTCACTTGTTTTCTGTATGGGCTATTCTATGCCGGACTTGGCTCCGGCGTATCTTGTCCGGGGCAGACCCGGCGAAAAAACAGAAAGGAACCAAACAAGATGTCCGATTATCAGAATTCCGATACGGCCAAATGGGATGCCGATCAGGTTCGCAGACAGACCGGCGAGACGCAGAAGGCCGCCAAGGGAAAGAAAAAACGCCGCTTTGGCTGGCTGATCTACCTGGCATGCGTGATCGTGGGGTCGTGCCTGCTGGCCGGCCTGGGCTGGCTGGCTGTCAACGATGTGTGCGCCCTGAATAAAGCGCCCCTGACCGCCACCATTGAGGTGGAGAGCGGCGATTCCGTGGGAACGGTGGCTACCAAGCTGAAGAAAGCCGGACTCATCGACTCCAAGCTGCTGTTTATGATCACCAGTCCGGTGTTCCATGCCAGCCGCTATATTCAGCCCGGCGTGTATGAGCTGAACACCGACATGGACTTCAACTGTCTCATCAAGTCCATGCAGCCCACCGGCGGCGTGGCGGCTACCGTGACCGTCACCATTCCCGAGGGCTACACCGTGGAGCAAATCATCCAGCTGCTGGCGGAGAACGACGTGTCCGATGCCGCAGCTCTGGAGGAATCTGCCAAAAATCATGTGTTTGACAAGTTCGACTTTGTGGACAACGAAAATCTGGGCAGCGTCAGCCGCCTGGAGGGATACCTGTTCCCGGATACCTATGAGTTCTATGTGAAGGAGAATGCCGATTCGGCCCTGAGCCGCCTGCTGTCCAACTTCCAGGACCGCATTATGGACGACCCGGATATTGCGCCGCTGCTCGCCAATTCTTCCTATAGCCTGAAGGAGATCGTCATCATGGCGTCCCTTATCGAGAAGGAGACGGACGGTACCGACCGTGCCGTGATCTCCTCCGTCATCCACAACCGGCTGGAGAACGTGGGCGAGACGGCCCATCTGCTCCAGATTGACGCATCCCTGGTGTATGCCGCCGGACGGGAGATCACCGAGGACGACTATCAGACCCTGGACAGTCCCTATAACCTGTATACCCACCAGGGCCTGCCCCCCACGGCCATTGCCAACGCCGGTAAGGCGTCTATTGTAGCTGCCCTGAAGCCGGATAAGACCAACTACTATTTTTATGTGCTCAACCCCGATACCCAACGTCATGTGTTCAGCCGGACTCTGACCGAGCACAACGCCAACCTGCGTAAGTTCGGGTGATGGCCGAAGTGAGAAAGAAGCCGGAGCTGCTGGCTCCGGCCGGGGATTGGGAAAAGCTGCAAATGGCCGTTTTATACGGGGCGGATGCCGTGTATCTGGCGGGCACGTCCTTTGGCATGCGGTCCTTTGCGGGAAATTTCAGTGATGAAGAGCTGCCCCGGGCGGTGGAATTTGCCCACCGCCGCGGAGTGAAGGTCCACGCTACCGTGAACACCATGCCCCGCAGCGGCGAGGTGGACCGCCTGCCCGAGCACCTGGAAAAGCTCAACGACGCCGGTGTGGATGCCTTGATCCTGGCAGACCTGGGGGCTTTTACCCTGGCGGGAAAGTACGCTCCCCGGTGCCAGCGGCACATCAGCACCCAGCAGTCCATTGCCAACTATGCCTGCGCCCAGGCGTGGTTCGACCTGGGGGCGCAGCGGGTGGTGCTGGCCCGGGAGCTGGGGATGGACGAGATCCGGGAGATCCGCCGCCGTGTGGACCCGGCGCTGGAGATCGAGACCTTCTGCCACGGGGCCATGTGCGTATCCTACTCCGGGCGGTGTCTGCTGTCCAACTACATGACCGGACGGGACTCCAACCGGGGTGCCTGCGCCCAGCCCTGCCGCTATCAGTACGCACTGATGGAGGAGAAGCGCCCCGGGGAGTATTTCCCGGTGTTCGAGGATGAGAAGGGCACCTACATCATGAATTCCCGGGATATGTGCATGATCGACCACTTGGACGACCTGATGGACGCCGGGGTGGACTGCCTGAAGATCGAGGGCCGGGCCAAGTCCGCCTATTACGCGGCCATCGTAACCGGGGCCTACCGCCACGTGCTGGACGATGCGGCCGCCGGACGGCCCATAGACCCGGTGTGGCGGGACGAGGTGGAGCATGTCAGCCACCGGCACTATTCCACGGGCTTTTTCTACGGCCAACCGGGTCAGTTCTATGAGGATGCCCGGTACATCCGTGATTGGCAGATCTGCGCCGTGGTGACGGACTGCACGCCGGAGGGGCTGGCCACCCTGAGTCTGCGCAACAAGTTTGGTGCCGGAGACGCCGTGGAGGTGGTGGGACCGGATACGAAGCCCTTCTCCATGACGGCCCCGATGATGACGGACGCCGAGGGCCTGCCGCTGGCAGAGCCGAAAACGCCCCAAATGGTGTTTACCATGCAGCTGCCGCGTCCGGTGCCTCCTATGAGCTTTATCCGCCATGCGGTGGATCTGGGCGGAAAATAAACAAAGCGGCGGACCGGTCGGGACGCCGCTTTAACGGTTCAGGAACAGAATAACAAACAGCCGCGCATGCCCAAGCGCGGCTGTCTGTTATGTTTGGGGGTAGGAAAATCCCCATGGAAAAGATGGGCAGCAGGCGCTGCCAGGTATTTTTAGCGGCGAAGGAGGTAAACCATAGCCGCTCTCGGCTGCAAATTCAGAACTGGAGACGGTTCTCCTTGGACCAGGTAGTCAGGTCCAGCCGGGGATAGCGCCGGCGCAGTTCCTCGGCGGTCTCAGCATCGCCGCCGGTCATCATAATGCGGTTGATCGCTTCCACATCTGCAGCAGGCATGCCGTGGTCGGCAACCTTTCCGCAGTCTTTACAGGTGTAGGTTCCGTTTTCGGAGACAACCACCTCGCTGCTGCCGCAGAATGCGCAGCGGTGCATTTTCGTAATCAGAGCCATTTTCGATTTATCCTCTCTTTCCTCAAATCCACAGGTAGGATATCATAGAATTTTGCATTTGTAAAACGCATATTTTCGATTGAAACCATGCGAAAAAGGGTGTACAATAGGGAATACATCAGAAAAGAGGCAGGTGAGGGCAATGAACGCCACAAAATACCAGATTTTCCTGAAAACCGTGGAATGCGGCAGCTTTACCAAGGCGGCGGCGGACCTGAATTTCTCACAGTCCGGCATCAGTCATGCCATCAACTCCCTGGAGGAGGAGCTGGGAGTAACGCTGCTGAGCCGAAACCGGGGCGGCGTGACCCTGACCGGCGACGGCCGGGCCTTGCTGCCCCAGATCCAGCAGCTGTGCACGGAATATCACCGCCTTGCCCAGCAGGCGGCGGACCTGCGGGGCATGGATGCGGGCCTTGTAAAGGTGGCGTCGTTCTCCAGCGTGTCTGCCCAGTGGCTGCCCATGATCCTGAAGTCCTTCAGCAAGCAGTATCCGGCCATCGAGTTTGAAATACAGACCTGTGACTTTTACGACCAGATCGAGGAGCTGATCATCACCGGGCAGGCAGACTGCGGATTTCTGCGGATGCCGTCGCTGAAGGGACTGCAGGTGTATCCTCTGCACCTGGACCAGCTGAAGGTGATCGTACCCTGCGGCCACCCCCTGTCCCACTGCGACCCCTTCCCGGTGGAGGCTCTGGCCACGGAGCCGGTGATCCAGTTGGAGGAGGGCGACGATTACGAGATCCGTGCTGCTTTTGATGAGATGGGAGTGCGGCCTCACGTGCGCTATATTGCCCGGGAGGATCGGACCATTTTGTCCATGGTGTCCAATGGCCTGGGTATCAGCCTGCTGCCGGAGCTGATGGTGCGGCACAGCCCCTGGTGATATGCCAGCCGCCCATGTCGTTTTACCGGCGCATTGCTATCGGCGTCAAGGATGAAAAGGCGGTGTCCAACTCCACCCAGCGCTTTGTGGACCATGTCCGGGCCTGGGTGCAGGTAAATGGGTTCAAGTAAGAATAGCTCTTTACAAATGCACCCCACTGGGATATGATGGAGAAAGTATAAAGATAAAGGAGAAGCTCCCATGATCTATTTCAACAGCGACTATCTGGAGGGTGCCCATCCCTATGTGATGGAGAAGCTCAACGAGACAAATATGGTCCAGACTGTGGGCTACGGCGAGGACGAATACTGCGAGGCGGCACGGGAGAGGATAAAGGCCGTGTGCCAGGCACCGGAGGCGGATGTCCACTTCCTGGTGGGCGGCACCCAGACCAACACCACGGTCATCGCCTCCATTCTGCGTCCGTGGCAGGGTGTCCTGTCCGCCGTCAGCGGACACATCAACTGCCATGAGGCAGGAGCCATCGAGTCCACCGGCCACAAGGTCATCACTCTGCCCACCGCCAACGGCAAGATCACCGCCCGGCAGGTGCAGGACTATGTGGAGTGGCACAAAAACGACGAATCCACCGAGCACATCGTTCAGCCCGGCATGGTGTATATCTCCCACCCCACCGAGGGCGGCACTCTGTATACCAAGGCGGAGCTGACGGCACTGTACGACACCTGCCGCCGGTATGGCCTGCCCCTGTTCATTGACGGCGCCCGGCTGGGCTACGGCGTCATGGCCGATGGGGCGGAGCTGACCATCCCGGATATTGCACGGCTTTGCGACGTGTTCTACATCGGCGGCACCAAGGTGGGGGCCCTGTTCGGCGAGGCTGTGGTCATCATGAACCCGGCGCTGAAGAAGGACTTCCGCTTCATGATGAAGCAGCGGGGCGGCCGCATGGCCAAGGGCCGTTTGCTGGGCATTCAGTTTGATGCCCTGTTTACCGACGACCTGTACTTCAAAATCTCCCGCCATGCCGACGAGATGGCCTATCAGATCCGGGATATCTTCGTGTCCGCCGGGTACCCGCTGCTGTTTGATTCCCCCACCAACCAGCAGTATCCCATTATGCCCGACGACGAGTTGGCGGAGTTGGGAAAGAGCTTTGGCTATGAATACTGGGAGCGGGTGGACGAGACCCATTCCGGCGTGCGCTTCTGCGCCAGCTGGGCCACTACCCAGGAGCACGTGGACGCCCTGCGGGCGGCGGTACAGGCTCTGCGGAAATAAAAATCGGGGTTCCCTTTTGCGAAAAGATATGATATACTCATGCTGTCTCTGTCCTGTGGACAGAATCAACAGGGGAAACATCAGCGAAATAGGAACATTTTGAGGAGGAACAAGCACATGGAAACTTACGGACTGGAAAAGCTGGGCATCATCAATGCCGCCGCGGTGTACCGCAATCTGACGCCGGCCCAGCTGACGGAGCACGCCCTGCGCCGGGGCGAGGGCACCCTGTCCAACACCGGTGCCCTGGTGGTAAAGACCGGCAAATACACCGGCCGCAGCGCCAACGACAAGTTTATCGTGGACACCCCCGCCATCCATGACGACATCGCCTGGGGCAAGGTGAACCGCCCCATGGACAAGGCCCGGTTCGACGCCATCTATGCCAAGGTCACGGCGTATCTCCAGAACAAGGACATTTTCATTTTCGACGGCTTCGCCGGGGCGGACCCCAAGTATACCAAGGGCTTCCGCATCGTCAATGAGCTGGCCAGCCAGAATCTGTTCATCCATCAGCTGCTGCGCCGCCCCACGGCGGACCAGCTGAAGGACTTCCATGAGGATTATACCATCATTGCCGCCCCGGGCTTCAAGTGCATCCCCGAGATAGACGGCACCCGGTCCGAGGCAGCCGTTCTGGTGGACTATGAGGCCCATCTGGTGGTGATCTGCGGCACCCGGTATGCCGGCGAGATCAAGAAATCCGTGTTCTCCGTGATGAATTACGTTCTGCCTAAGCAGGGCGTGTTTCCCATGCACTGCTCCGCCAACATCGGCAAGGACGGCGACTCCGCTGTGTTCTTCGGCCTGTCCGGCACCGGAAAGACCACCCTGTCCGCCGACCCCGCCCGCAAGCTCATCGGCGACGATGAGCACGGCTGGGCCGACGACTCCGTGTTCAACTTCGAGGGCGGCTGCTATGCCAAGTGCATCAACCTTTCCCCGGAGGGTGAGCCGGAGATTTACAACGCCATCCGCTTCGGCTCCCTGGTGGAGAACGTGGTCATGGACCCCGAGACCCGGGAGTTCGATTTCGACGACGATTCCCTGGCGGTGAACAGCCGGGTGGGGTATCCCGTGGAGTATATCCCCAATGCGGAGCTGTCCGGCATGAGCCCCAGCGTGCCCAAGACGGTGATCTTCCTCACCGCCGACGCCTACGGCGTGCTGCCGCCTATCAGCAAGCTGGACAAGAACCAGGCCATGTACTATTTCGTATCCGGCTTCACCAGCAAGGTGGCCGGCACTGAGATCGGCGTCACCGAGCCGGTGCCTACCTTCTCCACCTGCTTCGGCGAGCCCTTCCTGCCCCTGGATCCCTCCGTATATGCCGCCATGCTGGCGGATAAGGTGGAGAAGTCCGGGGCCAGGGTGTACCTGGTGAACACCGGCTGGAACGGCACCGGCAAGCGCATGAAGCTGGCCTATACCCGCGCCATGGTCACCGCCGCCCTGACCGGCGAGATCGAGAAGGCGGCGTTTGTTACCGACCCCACCTTTGGCGTCCAGGTGCCCACGTCCATTGAAGGCGTGCCCAGTGAGCTGCTGATTCCCGCCAACACCTGGGAGGATAAGGCGGCCTACGAGGCCAGCTGCCGGAAGCTGGCGGCCAGCTTCGTGGAGAACTTCAAGAAGTACACCCACATGAGCGCCGAGGTTGTGGCCGCAGGCCCCAAGGCGTAAGCGAATGTACCCGTACCGGGACGCGCCGCGGCGCGTCCCGGTTTTTTACAAAGCAGCAGCGACAGGAGGAACTATGTTAGAATTGCGTATTCTGGTGGACAACATCGACTATGACTCCGTTGCGGAGTATCTGATCCCGGTGGTGGCGGAGAAGCTGCGGCGGGAGGACAAGGGCGGCATTCTGGGCAGCGTCCTGGCCGGAAACCCGGATATGGCTGCCGGTATGGCCCGGACGCTGCTGGGAGCCATGAGCCAGGAGCAGAAGGACCGGCTGCTGGTGCAGCTGGTGACCAAAAACCGGGAGAAGCTGCTGGACAAGGGCAACCGGGCCGCCCGGGACAAGGGCATCGGCGTGCAGCTGTGCGACGTGGCGGTGCAGAAGCTCTGACCCGGGCACAATTTTTTCCAATAGTCACCGGATTGTCACTTTGGCCTGGTATACTGACGGCAGTAAAGCAAGGAGGCGGAGCATATGGAGATTCTGCGCATCGAGCATCTCAGCAAGGTATACGGCCAGGGGGAGAATCAGGTCCGGGCGGTGGACGACGTGTCCTTTTCCGTGGAAAAGGGGGAGTTTCTGGCCATCATCGGGCCGTCCGGGTCCGGCAAGTCCACGCTGCTGCACATTTTGGGCGGCGTGGACCGGCCCACCTCCGGCAAGGTGTATGTGGACGGCCAGGACGTATACGCCCAGGACGAGGACCATCTGGCCATTTTCCGCCGGCGGCAGGTGGGCCTGATCTATCAGTTTTATAACCTCATCCCGGTGCTGAACGTGGTGGAGAATATGACGCTGCCGGTGCTGATGGACGGCTGTGCGGTGAACAGGCAGCGGCTTGACGAGCTGCTGGATGTGCTGGGCCTGCGGGGCCGGGAAAAGCACCTGCCCAACCAGCTGTCCGGCGGACAGCAGCAGCGGGTGTCCATCGGCCGTGCACTGATGAACGCCCCGGCGGTGGTGCTGGCAGACGAACCCACAGGGAACCTGGACAGCAAAAACAGCCAGGAGATCGTGGAGCTGCTGAAGCTCTCCAACCGGAAGTACGGTCAGACGCTGGTGATCATCACCCACGACGAAAACATCGCCCTGCAGGCCCACCGGATCATTGCCATCGAGGACGGGCGCATCACCCGGAATCAACGGATCCGGGAGGTGCAAAAATGAACGTATTCCACCGCTTCACCCGGCAGTCCCTGCGGAAGAACCGCTCCCGCACCTGGGTGACCATCGTGGGCATCGTGCTGTCGGTGGCCATGTTCACCGCCGTGACGGAGGGAGCCTACAGCGGCGTGCGGTATCTGGTGCGCACGACGGAGTACACCGTGGGCCGGTTCCACGGCTGCTACCAGAACCTCACGGAGCAGCAGGCAACGCAGCTGAGCCGTGATGAAAAGGAGATCACGGAGATGTCCGCCTGGCAGACGGTGGGCTGGGGCAATATCGGCAGCCAGAACGAGTATAAGCCGTATCTGCGGGTCATGTCCATGGACCCCGACCTGCCGGACCTTCTATCCATCCGACTGACCCAAGGTCGCCTGCCGGAGAAGGCCGGGGAGCTCCTTCTGCCGGAGCATCTGTGGTCCAATGGCAGCGTCCGCTATGCGCTGGGGGACACCATGGAGCTGGAGCTGGGCCACCGGACGCTGGGTGGGGAGGAGCTGACGGCCGATGACCCCTATACCAAGGGTGAGACGCTGACAGATACCACGCCCCACACCTACACTGTGGTGGGCTTTTACCAGCGGCTGGATATGACGACGGAGCCCTTCTCCTGCCCCGGCTATACTGCCCTGACCTGTCAGGAGCAGGGCTATCAGACGGATGAATTTTTCCGGGTGGCCCACCCCAGCCGCTTTTACAGCTATATGGAGGGAAATGCCGAGAAATATCCGGGACTGGCGTGGTACTCCAACTCCACCCTGCTGAATTACTACGGCGCCACCACCTTCTTCTCCGTGAACCGGATGATCTACAGCTTTGCGGTGATCCTGCTGCTGATGATCTCCTTCGGCTCGGTGTCGCTGATCTATAACTCCTTCTCCATCTCCGTGGCGGAGCGGACCCGCCAGTTTGGCATCCTGAAATCTGTGGGGGCCACGAAAAAACAGATCCGCGGCAGCGTCCTGTATGAGGCGCTGGTGCTGTGCGCCGTGGGCATCCCGCTGGGGCTGCTGGTGGGCTGCCTGGGCATCGGCGTGACCTTGTACTGCCTGCGGGGCAGCTTTGGCTTTCTGCCCGGCGGGGAAAGCGGCGGCGCAGTGGAGATGCGGTTCGTGCTGAATCTGTGGGCGCTGCTGGCGGCGGCGGGCATCGGCCTGATCACGGCGGTGATTTCCGCCTGGATCCCCGCCCGGCGGGCGGTGCGGCTGTCGCCGATAGAGGCCATCCGCCAGACCCAGGACGTGAAGATCCGGAGCCGGGAGGTAAAGACCTCTCCCCTGACGGGGAAGCTGTTCGGCTTTTCCGGGATGCTGGCGGCCAAAAACTTCAAGCGTGACCGCAAGCGCTACCGGTCCACGGTGGTGGGATTGTTCCTCAGTGTGACCCTGTTCATCTCGGCTTCGTCCTTCTGCGCTTACCTGACGGGCGCGGTAACACGGCTCAGCTCCGACGGGATGGGGGTGCAGCTGTATTACAGCGAGGCCCTGCCGGAGGATGTGACCCCGGAGCAGCGCCTGGGCCAGCTCAGTGCGGCCCATGGCGTGGAATCGGGCTTCTATACCACCGACAGCTACTCGACCCTGTCCTTTGCCGGAGAGGACATGGACCCGGAATACTGGAGCGATACCGTCCGGGACGGGACAGGGGAGAGCAGGAGCGTTTCCTTCTATTTCCTTCAGGACGGGGACTTCCGGCAGCTGCTGCGGGAAAACGGCTTGGCGGAGGCTGACTATTTCCGTGCCGGCTCGCCCCGGGCGGCGGCCTGGGACGCGCTGGAGACCTGGCGCGGCGACGGCGGGGACCACGATAAGCTGTATCGCTACCGCCTGCTGAACGGGAACCGCCTGCCCATCATCGGGACGGAAACCAACTATCAGCCTATGGAGGGCTGGTTCACAGAGGGGGAGCGCATCACCCGGGACGGCGCGGAATATGTGCTGTATTATCCGGCGGACTATATGGACACCTACTATGAAGCACGGGAGCAGGGAGAAGCGCCTGACACCGGTCAGGCCAAGGCAGTGCCGGTGGAGGAGGCCGTCAACAGCGGGACCTATACGGTGGGAGCCATTCTGAGGGAGCGTCCTGCTTTCCTGTACTCTGACAATGGCCTGGTCCTGCTGTACCCATACAGCATGTACGAGGCCGTCACCGGGCAGGCCCGGCCATATGCCCTGAGCTTCTGGTTCCGGAGCGGCGACCATGCCGCCGCGTACGAGAGCATGGGCCGCGTGCTGACAGAGCTGGGCCTGAGCCGCTCCGATCTGCAGGACCTGGCTGCCGACGGCGAAAGCCAGCGGGCCATGACAACGGTGGTGAACGTATTCTCCTACGGATTCATCATCCTCATTTCGCTGATCGCCATGACCAATGTGTTCAACACCATTTCCACCTCCATTGCCCTGCGGCGGCGGGAATTCGGTATGCTGCGGTCCGTGGGGCTGACCCAGGGAGCCTTTGCCCGGATGATGGACTACGAGTGCCTGATTTACGGTCTGCGGGCACTGCTGTGGGGGCTTCCGGTGTCGGCTCTGGTAACCTATGCCATCTATCGCACCATGGCCAAGACCATATCCACCGGCTTCTATATCCCGTGGTACAGCGTGGCCATCGCCGTGGGCAGCGTGTTTGTGGTGGTGTTTGCCACCATGCTGTACGCCACCCGCCGCATTCGCCGGGAGAATCCCATTGACGCCCTGAAGCAGGAGAATCTGTAGGCGATTGCCGGAACGGCCGCCCCGTGAGGGCGGCTGTTCTTTTTTGCTTGTAATCGAAGGGAATTTCTGATATAATGCACCTGAATGCTATTTTGGGGAGGAAGCCCTGTGGGATATCTGGAAAATTTGTGGAATGCGCTGGACTTCGGCTCCCTGTGGGATCTGCTGCTGCGGCTGGTGTCGGTGTTTCTGTGCCTGACGGTGCATGAAACGTGCCACGGGTTGGCGGCGCTGGCTTTGGGAGACCCCACTGCCAAGCGGGCCCGGCGGCTGAGCCTGAATCCTCTGCGGCACATCGACTGGTTCGGCCTGCTGATGATGGTAACGGTGGGCTTCGGTTGGGCCAAGCCTGTGCCGGTGGACCCCCGGTATTTCCGCCGGCCCAAGCAGGGCATGGCCCTGACGGCGCTGGCCGGGCCGATGTCCAACTTCCTGCTGGCGCTGGTGCTGCTGTTTGCCGGACGGCTGGTGTATGACTATGCCCCGTATTCTGAAGCGAATCAGAGGCTTCTGACGTTCCTGCTGACCACGGCCATCCTGTCGCTGGGTCTGGGGCTGTTTAACCTGATCCCCATTCCGCCGCTGGACGGCAGCAAGGTGTTGTTTTCTCTGCTGCCGGACCGGGCGTATAACATGATGCTGCGGTACGAGCGGTACGGCATGCTCCTGCTGTGGGCGATGGTGCTGCTGGGCGTGGGTGACAAGTGGATGAGCGCCGCTATCCAGTGGACGTATGAGCTATTCTGCCGCGTGGTCGGCTTTTGAGAGGGTACAGGCAAATTGGAAAGTCCCATTTATAAGCTGGAAAAGGTGGTCCAGGGAAAAGAGGAGCTCCAGGATTTTGAGGGGCCCCTGGACCTGATCCTATTCCTGCTGAGTAAGAATAAGATCGAAATACAGGATATCCCCATTGCCCTGATTCTGGACCAGTATCTGGCGTATCTGGACCGGCGCAAGGAGATGGACCTGGAGGTGGCCAGCGAGTTTGTGACCATGGCTGCCCACCTGATGTATATCAAGACACGGATGCTCCTGTCCCTGGAGGATGAGGAGGCCAAAAACGAGATGGATGCCCTGATTCAATCTCTGGCGGAGCGGCAGCGGGGCGAGGCCTATGCCCGGGTGCGCCGTCTGGCGGAGCTGCTGGGGCCTATGGGCGAGTTCGGCCGCAGCATCCTGACCCGGCCCCCGGAGCCCGTGGAACGGGGCAAGGTGTATGAATACGACCAGCGGCCCGGGGATCTGGTCATCGCCATGCAGGAGATGACAGACCGGCGGGGGCAGGCGGAGACGCCGCCGCTGCGTGCCTTTGACGAGATCGTCAAGCGGGAGCCCTATCCCGTGGAGCAGAAGGCCAAGGAGATCATCCGGAGGCTGAAGGCGGGCGGCATTACGCGGTTTTTGCTGCTGTTTCGCGGCAGCCGCAGCCGCAGCGAGCTGGTGGCCACGTTTATGGCGGTGCTGGAGCTGTGCCGCAGCCGGATCATCCGGCTGGCGGGACCTGCTGCCGACTGCACCGTTGCCTGCCGGGAGGACAGCGAGGAATAAAACATGGAAGCAATGGAAATGAAGGAAATAGAGGCCGCGGTAGAGGGCATTCTGTTCGCCTCCGGGGAGCCGGTGGCGGCGGACCGTATCTCCGTGGCATTGGAGCTGGACCGGGACACCGTGGACCAGGTGCTGCGCCGTCTGGCGGACTATTACAGCTATGAGCGCCGGGGCATGCGCCTGGTGCGGATGGAGGACACCTGGCAGCTGTGTTCCGCACCGGAGTATGCCGACGTGATCCGACGGGCCTTTGAGATCCGTAAGCCCGCCAAGCTCTCCCAGCCGGCGCTGGAGGTGCTGACCGTCATCGCATACTATCAGCCCACCACCCGGGCCTATGTGGATCAGATCCGGGGGGTGGACAGCTCGTATACCGTGGGGCTGCTGCTGGACCGGCACCTCATCGAGGAATGCGGCCGTTTGCAGGTGCCGGGACGGCCCCGGCTGTACCGCACCACCAAGGCGTTTCTGCGGGCGTTTCATCTGAACTCCCTGGACGACCTGCCGGAAATTCCGGGGCTGGAGGCGGATGGTCAGCTGCGGCTGGACCAGGACGGCGCCGTTCAGGATCCGGAACAATAAGCAATAGAAGGGGGATCCCCGCATGGCTGCACTGTGGATACTGGGCATACTGCTGGCACTGATCGTGGCGGCGCTGTTTCTGCGGGTAGGGGTGCGCATTGCCTTCGGGCAGGAGCTGCGCGTTACCGCCGCAGCGGGGCCTGTGCGGATGCAGATCGTGCCGCGTCCCCCGAAAAAGCCCAAAAAACAGAAAAAGCACAAGGAGAAAAAGAATCCGCCTGAAAAGCAGAAGGCAGCACCCCGGGAGAAGCGGAAGCTGGGCCTGACGCCCGGCGATATCCGGTCGGCCCTGCCGTATCTGTGGAAGTCCTTGCAGGGGGGGCTGAGAAAGACCCGGCAGCGGCTGCGCATTGACCCCATGCAGGTGTCGGTGATCCTGGGCGGGGAGGAGGACCCGGCGGCGTCTGCCGAGACCTACGGCTGGATCAGCGCGGCGGTGTGGACGTTTATGCCCCGGCTGGAGGAGCTGATGCGTATCCCGGACCCGTATATTCATCTGGACGTGGACTATAACGCCCGGGAGACCAGGGCAGAGGGAGAGATCGGTCTTTTCTTCCAGATCAGGGATCTGTTTGCCATTGGCTTTGCCTTCGGTATCCCGGCACTGAAGTGGCTGCTGCGGTGGAAGAAGGAGAAGAAGCTGCGGGAGGCGGCCGCGCAGGCCGAACAGGCCCAGACGGTCCAGAAGACGGAAGAAACCGACGGTGCGAAAACGCCTGAGAACGATAAGAAAGGATGACACCCATGGAAAACAACGAGAGAAAGAACAATTCCCTGACGGAGCTGATGGAGGCGTCCATGAGCAAGATCCGCGATATGGTGGACTCCAATACCATCATCGGCGAGCCCATCCAGACCCCGGACGGCGTGACCCTGATCCCCGTATCCCGGCTGAGCTTCGGCTTCGGCTGCGGCGGCGGCGATTACGGCAAGCAGGCCCCCAAGTTCGGCGGCGCCAGCACCGCCGGCGTGAAGGTGGAGCCGGTGGCGTTCCTGGTGGTGAAGGACGGCGTGACCCGGGTGATGCCCGTGGCGCTGCCCGCCGTGGGCACCGTGGACCGGGTCATCGATCTGGTGCCCCAGGTCATGGACCGGGTGGAGAGCTTCATCGACAAGAAGAAGGCGGAAAAAGAAACGTACTGAGTGAATAGAATGAGGTCATCGCTGTGGATATGGGGTGATCTCTGTGAGAAAACGGATGTGGCTTCTGGTGGGGCTGGCGCTGTGGTGGTGCCTGACGCCGGTGCGGGCGTGGGGTGTGTCCACCAGCGCCTCTGCCGCCGTGCTGATGGACGCGGATACCGGGCAGGTGCTGTATGACCACAACGGCAGCCGGCGGATGCTCATCGCCAGCACCACCAAGATCATGACGGCCCTGGTGGTGCTGGAGCGGGCGTCGCCTGGTGACGTCATCACTGTAAAGCAGAAACACATGACAGAGGGCTCCTCCATGTACCTCAGGCCCGGAGAGCGGGTGACGGTGGAGGAACTGCTGTACGGCCTGCTGCTGTGCTCCGGCAACGACGCGGCGGAGGCCCTGGCCGACGGCTGCGGCGGGACGGCATCCTTTGTCCGGCGGATGAACGGCCTGGCCCGGGAGCTGGGGATGGAGGACACGTCCTTTGCAAATCCCAGCGGCCTGGACGATGACGGTCACTATTCCACCGCCCGGGATATGGCCCGTCTGGCGGCCTATGCCGCCGGGAACCACACCTTTGCGCGCCTGTGCTCCACCCGGAGCGTTACGGTGGGCGGGCGCACCATGACCAATCACAACCGGCTTCTGCGGACGGTGCCCGGGTGCATCGGCATGAAGACTGGATACACCAGAGCCGCGGGACGGACCCTGGTCAGCGCTGCTGAACGGGACGGCCGGCGGCTGGTGGCTGTCACCCTGCAGGACGGCAACGACTGGGCGGACCATGCCGCCCTGTACGACTGGGGTTTTGCCCAGGAGACCAGGCAGGAGACGGCTGCATGGAACCGGGAGGATACGCCGTGAAGGAGCGTCTGCAAAAGATCATAGCCGCCGCCGGAATCTGCTCCCGCCGGGCGGCAGAGGACCTGCTGCGGCAGGGCCGGGTGCAGGTCAACGGACAGATCGCCGCCCTGGGAGACCGGGCGGACCCGGAGACGGACGCCGTCACCCTGGACGGGCAGCCCCTGAGCCGGGAGCCGGAAAGAGTGTATCTGATGCTCAATAAGCCCCGGGGCTATGTCACCACCCTGTCCGACGAGCGGGGACGGCGGACGGCGGCGGAGCTGGTGTCCGGCTGCGGCGCACGGGTGTACCCTGTGGGGCGGCTGGACATGGACTCCGAGGGTCTGCTGCTGATGACCAACGACGGGGCGTGGATGCAGCGGCTGCTGCACCCCAGCCGCGAGATCGAGAAGGAATACCGGGTGACGGTAACGGGCCCGGTGGAGGGGGCCGCCGGACGGCTGGCCGCCATCCGGGACCTGGAGGGGGAGCGCATCCGTCCGGCCAGGGTGCGGGAGCTGTGGCGGGACGGAAATAAGGCTGCCCTGTCCGTGACCATCCATGAGGGAAAAAACCGCCAGATCCGCCGGATGTGCCGCCAGGCGGGACTGGCGGTGCGGCGCCTGCAGCGTGTGCGGGAGCACACGCTGACGCTGGGAGATCTGCCGGTGGGCCGGTGGCGGTACCTGACGCAGCAGGAGCTGCAAATGCTGGAAGGAAGCGAGAAGCGGTGAGTAAAAACGTGCTGCAGGCCATACGGGGCCGGATGGAGAGCTTTTCCCGGGGACAGAAGCGCATTGCCGATTATATTCTGATGAACTATGACAAGGCGGCGTTTATGACCGCGGGACACCTGGGGCGCAAGGCCCAGGTCAGCGAGTCCACGGTGGTGCGGTTTGCGTCCCAGCTGGGGTACGATGGGTATCCCAACATGCAGAGGGCTTTGCAGGAGCTGGTGCGGGGACGGCTTACCTCCCTCCAGCGCATTCAGGTGTCCCGGGATCAGATGCAGGAGCAGGACGTGCTCACCGGCGTGATGCAGCGGGATATGAACAGCATCCACACCGCCATTGAGCAGCTGGACCGGACGGCCTTTGACCGGGTGGTGGACCGCCTGCTGACCGCCAGCCACATCTATCTGATGGGGGTGCGGTCATCGGCATTTCTGGCGGGGTATCTGAACTTTTATCTGCACCTGATGTTCAAGAACGTGACTCTTGTGCAGAACGCTGCCGCAGGAGAAATCTTTGAGCAGCTCAGCCAGATCGGACCCGGAGATGTGCTGGTGGGCATCAGCTTTCCCCGGTATTCCCAGATGGCTATCCACGCCGTGGAGTACGCCCGGGACCGGGGAGCCGATGTGGTGGCCATTACCGACAGCCAGATGTCGCCCCTTTACCGCATGGCCACGGTGTCGCTGCTGGTGCGCAGCGACATGATCTCTTTTGTGGATTCCATGGCTGCGCCCCTGAGCCTGCTGAACGCGCTGATCGTGGCAGTGGGACGGCAGAAGAACGAGGAGGTATCCGGCACGTTCTCCCAGCTGGAGAACGTCTGGTCCAAATATAACATATTCGGGAAAGCGGAAGATGAATCATAAGCGTATCGCGGTGATCGGCGGGGGAGCCGCCGGATTGATGGCGGCCATTGCCGCCGCCGAAAGCGGCGGACAGGTGACGCTGCTGGAGCCCAACGAGCGGCTGGGCAAAAAACTGAACATCACCGGCAAGGGCCGGTGCAACGTGACCAACAACTGCTCCCGGGAGGAGCTGCTGCGGAACATCCCCCGGAACGGACGTTTTCTGTACGGGGCCTTTGCCCGGTTCGACAGCCGGGATGCCATGGCGTTTTTTGAGACGCTGGGGGTGCCCCTGAAAACCGAGCGGGGAAACCGGGTCTTTCCCCAGTCGGACTGCGCCTTCGACGTATCCGGGGCTCTGCGCCGCCGGTGTGAGCGGCTGGAGGTGCGATGGGTCCGGGACCGGGCCGTGTCCGTGGAAACGGCGGAGGGCCGGGTCTGCGGCGTTGCTGGAGAAAAGGAAACGTATCCGGCGGAGGCGGTGATTTTGGCCACCGGCGGCGTCAGCTATCCCGGCACCGGCTCCACCGGCGACGGATACCGCATGGCGGCGGCCCTGGGCCACGGGATCGTACCGCCCTGCGGGTCGCTGGTGCCCCTGGTCAGCGATGACGGCGACTGCCGCCGGATGCAGGGACTGGCTCTGAAAAATGTGGAGCTGACGGCTCTGAACGGGAAGAATAAGGTGCAGTTCCGGGATTTTGGGGAGCTGCTGTTCACCCACTTCGGTGTGTCGGGGCCGCTGGTGCTGTCCGCCAGCGCCCATTTGCGGCACTGGGACCGGGAAAAATACCGGCTGTGCATCGACCTGAAGCCGGCGCTGGACCGGGAGAAGCTGGAGGCCCGCATTCTGCGGGACCTGGGGGAGAATCCCAACCGGGACTTTGAAAAGATCGTGGCCGGGCTGGTGCCCCACAGTATGGTGCCGGTGCTGCTGGATCGGCTGGAGGTCCCGGCAGGGCTGAAGGCCAACTCCGTGACCAGGCAGCAGCGGCGGGCCCTGGAGGAGCTGCTGAAGTGCTTTTCCGTGTCCGTTACCGGACCGCGTCCGGTGGCCGAGGCCATCGTTACCTCCGGCGGCGTGCAGGTGAGCCAGGTGCAGCCGTCTACCATGGAATCGAAGCTGGCTCCGGGGCTTTACTTTGCCGGGGAAATACTGGATGTTGACGCCTATACCGGCGGCTTCAACCTGCAGATTGCCTGGTCCACCGGGCATCTGGCGGGGACAAGCGCCGCCGGAGCGGAAGGAGAATGAATATGCCTGAACTGTATTCCGTAGCCATAGACGGGCCCTCCGGGGCCGGAAAGAGCACGCTGGCCAAGGCCGCAGCAGCGGCCCTGGGGATCTGTTATGTGGACACCGGGGCCATTTACCGCACCATCGGCTATGGCGTGTATTGCCGGGGCATTGACCCGTCGGATGCGGCGGCCGTGGCGGCGGTGCTGCCGGATATGCAGCTGGAGATGCGCTATGACCAGGCGGGCCTGCAGCGGATGATGCTGGCCGGGGAGGACGTGACGGATCAGATCCGCCTGCCGGAGATGTCCCGGTACGCCTCCACCGTCTCCGCCATTCCGGCGGTGCGGGACTTTCTGCTGGAGCTGCAGCGGGAGCAGGCCCGACGTCACAGCGTCATCATGGACGGCCGGGACATCGGCACGGTGGTGCTGCCGGATGCCACGGTGAAGATTTTCCTCACCGCCGCGCCGGAGGTGCGGGCCATGCGCCGCTTCCGGGAGCTGGAGCAGCGCGGCACCTCCCAGCCCTATGACCAGGTGCTCCGGGAGATCGTGGACCGGGACTATGCCGATACCCACCGGGCCATCGCCCCGCTGTGCCGGGCGGAGGATGCCGTGGAGCTGGACACCGGCGCCCTGACCTTTGAGGAGAGCCTGCAGCTGCTGCTGGAGACCATAAGGAGGCGGGCAAAGCTGTGAAAAATCCGCATTTTGTCCGGATTCAGAAAATCCTGGGGCCGCTGGTGCGGTTTCTGTTTCCCATTTCCCTGGAGGGGACGGAAAATCTGCCGGATGACCGGCCGGTGATGCTCTGCGCCAACCACAGCAGCGCCTGGGACCCGGTCCTGTTTGTGGCAGCCATCCGCACCGGCTACCCCCTGCGCATCATGGCCAAGAAGCAGCTGCTGAGCATCCCCATTCTGGGGCGCATCCTTCAGAACGTGGGGGCTTTCGCCGTGGACCGGGGCAACTCGGACATCCAGGCGGTGAAAACCGCCATCCAGAGCCTGAAGCAGGGCTGGAACCTGCTGATCTTCCCGGAGGGCACCCGGGTGAAGAACCCGGGACAGGCGGAGGTCAAGGGCGGCGCGGCCATGATGGCCATCCGCTCTGGGGTGGACATGGTACCCATGTTCATCGACACGAAAAAGCGCCTGTTCCGCCGGGTGCGGATCATCATCGGCCGGCCCTACAGCCCGGTGTATACCGGCCGGAAGGGCACGGCGGAGGAATACCAGGCCAACGCCGACGAAATCATGCGGCGGGCCTATGCATTGGGAGGTATCACATGCCGGTGATCCAAGCGAAAAGCGCCGGCTTCTGCTACGGTGTGCGCCGGGCCGTGGAGCTGGCGGAGAAAACTGCCCGGGAGAACGGCGGCTGCGTCATGCTGGGCAGCATCATCCACAACGCCAACGTGGTGGCCCAGCTGGAACGGCTGGGGGCCAGGCAAGCAGATACGCCGGACCAGGTGTGTCCCGGAGACACGGTGATCATCCGCTCTCACGGCGAGACAAAGCAGGTGCTGGAGCGGCTGGAGGAAATGGGCGCCCGGTGCGTCAACGCCACCTGCCCCAACGTGCTGCACATTCAGCGCGTCGTGTCCCGGGCGGACGAAGCCGGGCGCATTCCCCTGGTCATCGGGGAGCCCCACCACCCGGAGGTCATGGGCGCGGCCAGCTGGTCGGACCGGACTCTGGTGTTTTCCGGGCCGGAGGAACTGGAGCAGTGGCTGCTGGAGGACCCCGGCCGGCAGGATCTGCCCTTGACGGCAGTGGCCCAGACCACCTGCGTGCGGAGTATCTGGGAAAGTTCAAAAAAAATTCTAAAAAAACTGTGTACAAACGCGGAATTATTTGATACAATATGTGATGCTACGCATAGGCGTCAGTCCGAGGCGGCGGAGATCGCTTCTCGGGTGGACGTCATGGTCGTGGTCGGAGATCGTAAAAGTGCCAACACCAAACATTTGACAGAGATTTGCCGTGAGCTTTGCCCCAGGGTGTTCCAGATCGAGGGAGCAGGGGAGCTTACACCGGACCTTTTTATTGGATGTTCATTGGCGGGACTTACGGCCGGCGCGTCCACACCGGCGGGCATCATTAAGGAGGTATATACAACGATGAGCGAAGAAATCAAGAACAACGAAATCAAGGAAGAGAGCTTTGAGGAGCTGCTGGACAAATCTTTCAAGACTTTAAATACAGGGGAGAAGGTAACCGGTATCGTGACGGCTGTGGGTCCCACTGAGGTCCAGGTGGATCTGGGCTGCAAGCAGGCCGGCTATATTTCCGTGGACGAGCTGTCTGCCGATCCCAACGTGAAGCCCGAGGATGTGGTGAAGGTCGGCGACGAGATCGAGACCTATATCATCCGTGTCAACGACGTGGAGGGCTATGCCATGCTGTCCAAGAAGCGCCTGGACGCCGTGAAGGTCTGGGAGGACATCGAGGAGGCCCGCGAGAACAAGACCACCCTGGAGGGTAAGGTCACCGAGGAGAACAAGGGCGGCATCGTCGTCAACGTCAAGGGCGTGCGCGTGTTCGTTCCCGCTTCCCAGAGCGGCCAGCCCCGCGGTGCGGACCTGTCCGAGATGATCGGCCAGACTGTGTCCCTGCGGATCACCGAGGTCAACCGTGCCCGCCGCCGTGTGGTGGGCTCCATCCGTGCCGTGCAGTACGAGGCCCGTCAGGCTGCCCAGGCTGCCATTTGGGAGAGCATCGAGGTGGGTAAGCACTATACCGGTACCGTCAAGTCCATGACCAGCTATGGCGTGTTTGTGGACATCGGCGGCGTGGACGGTATGGTACATATCTCCGAGCTGTCCTGGTCCCGCATCAAGAACCCCGCCGAGGTGGTTTCTGTGGGCGACACTCTGGATGTGTACGTTATCTCCTTCGACCCCGAGAAGCACAAGATCTCCCTGGGCGTCAAGGACCACTCCTGCAACCCCTGGGATACCTTCATGAACACCTATAAGGTGGGCGATGTGGCCAATGTCCGCATCGTGAAGCTGATGACCTTCGGCGCCTTCGCCGAGGTAGTTCCCGGCGTGGACGGCCTGATCCACATCTCCCAGATTGCGGACCGCCGCATTGAGAAGCCCGGCGACGTTCTGTCCGAGGGCCAGATGGTGGACGCCAAGATCACTGCTGTGGACGAGGAGAAGCAGAAGATTTCTCTGTCCATCCGCGCCCTGCTGGCTGATGAGCCTACCGAGGACGAGGAGTAAGATCCCTTCCGAAAAACAGCAAAAGGCCCCCGGTGTACGGCACCGGGGGCCTTTTTGTACGCTGTGGGTCAGCGCTGGTTCTGGTTCTGCTGCTGATTCTGGTTCTGGTTCTGCTTGGTATTGCGGTTCTGACGGGTGTTCTGGTTCTGGTTGCTCTGGTTGCCGTTCTGATTCTGGTTCTGGTTCTGATACTTGTCCATGACGGACACCTCCTTCTGTACCTGCGGTACAGGGATAGTGTGACCGGAATCGGCGAAAACATGCACGGAAGTGCGCAAAAAAATGCAAACGGCGGCGCCGGGGTTGCTCCGGAGGGCGGAATCTGGTATAATGCGGGTATCATATTTTGAAGGGAGGGAACGGCTGTGCGGATGCTGGCATCCATTGCACTGTCCTTTGCCGCAGCGGTTTTCGCGGCGGTGCTGCTGCCCTGGAGCGGCTGGACCTGGTGGGCAGCGGCCGCAGCCGGCGCGCTGGGTCTGCTGGCGGTTTTTCTGCGGCGGCATCTGCCGGAGAAGCTGCGGCTGCGGGCCGCGGTGATGCTGTTCTCTCTGTGCGCGGGGCTGGTGTACTATGGCGGGTATCAGAACTTGGTGCAGCGGCCGGTGCTGGACCGGTGCGGGCGGGAGGCGGCGTTTTCCGCAACGGTGGAAAACTATGGTCAGCTGACGGAGCGGGGAGCCAAGGTCACGGTGTATCTGGACGGGCTGCGGGGCGCCAAAGCGGTTTGCTATGGGGACGCGTCCCTGGCGGCTTTGGAGCCGGGACAGAGGATTACCGGCCGGGCCAAATGGCAGGATGCGGGCCGCATCCATGAAAACGACGTGACCACGTTTACCTCCCGGGGCGTGTTCGCTTTGCTGTACATCCAAGAGGACGCAGCAGTGGAGCAGGGCAGTGCCGGGAGCCTGCGGTGGCTTCCGCAGCGGATGGCCCGGGCCATGCGGGAGAAGATCGCCGCCATCTGGGACGACGGGACTACCGCCGCATTCGTAACGGCGGAGCTGACTGGGGATCGGAGCGGCTTGTCCGTAGAGGACGAGACCGCTATGTCCCAGGCGGGCCTATCGCACCTGTTTGCGGTCTCCGGACTGCACTGCGCTTTTTTGGTGAGCCTGTTGGGACTGCTGCTGGGCAGCCGGAGGCGTCTGTTTGCAGGAGTATCCATGGCGGTGCTGGCATTTTATATGCTGATGGTGGGCCTGTCCCCGTCGGTGGTCCGGGCGTGTGTCATGCAGGCATTTGTGCTGGCGGCTCCGCTGTTCAAGCGGGACAGCGATGGGCTGACCAGCCTGGGTGCGGCACTGCTGGTGATTTTATTGGGGAACCCCTTTGCCGCCGGAAGCATCAGCCTGCAGCTGAGCTTTGCGGCCACGCTGGGTCTGGTGTGGCTGTCGCCTAAGCTGTATGGGGCCATGTCCCGGGTATATACCGGGAAAAAACGGGCCATACGGTGGGCGGTGAATTTTGTGTGCGCCAATGTATCGGCGTCCGTCTCGGCCTTGGTTTTCACCATCCCACTGACGGCCATCTACTTCAACATCCTGACCCTTACCGCCCCCATCAGCAACCTGCTGGCGGTACCGGCGGCGGGCTGGAATTTTATGGCCGGCTTCGTAACGGTGCTGGTGGGCTTTGTGTGGCTGCCGGCGGCCCGGGTGCTGGGTTGGGTATGCTTCGGGCTGGTACGGTATGTGCTGTGGGCCGCCGGACTGCTGGCCTCCGTCCCGGGGCATGCGGTGTATTTTTCCAACGGTTTTCTGAAATACTGGCTGCTGTATGTGTATGCCATGTTCGGCGGGTGCGCACTGACCCGGGACAGGATGCGGAAGTATGCTGCGGCCGGAGCTCTGGCGGCGGTGACGCTGCTGCTGGCGGTGGGACTCAACGCCGGGCTGCACCGGTATGGAGACCTGTCCGTGATGGCGCTGGACGTGGGCCAGGGCGAGAGTGTGGCCCTGTATACCCGGGAGAAGGCGGTGCTGGTGGACTGCGGATCCAGCAACGGCTATATCAGCGCCGGAGCCCGGGCGGCAGACCAGCTGGAGAGCATGGGCATCCACCGGTTGTCGGCGGTGGCGGTGACCCACTATCACGCCGACCACACCAATGGGCTGGAGGAGCTGATGGCCCGGATGTCTGTGGAGCGGCTGCTGCTGCCGGATATTGAGGACGAGTACGGCGTGCGGGACCGGCTGCTGGAGCTGGCCCGGGAGAAGGACATTGCTGTGACCATGGTGACGGACGTTTACCGACTGCCTATGGGCAGCGCCATGCTGACCATCTATCCGCCGGTGGGCGCGGGAGATCTGAACGAGCAGGGACTGACGTATCTGTGCTCCGCAGGGGATTTTGATGCCCTTATCACCGGGGACATGGCCGGAAACACGGAAAAGAAGCTGGTAGAGCGGTTCAACCTGCCGGATATCGAGGTGCTGGTGGTGGGCCACCACGGCTCCCGGTACAGCAGCACCGACGCCTTTTTGCAGCAGGTGCGGCCGGAAACGGCTATCATCAGCGTGGGAGACAACAGCTACGGTCATCCCACCCAGGAGGCTATGGACAGGCTGTCCCGGAACGGGGCCGCGGTGTATCGCACCGACCGGCAGGGAAACATTCTGGTGACCGTGAACGGAGGAACATAAATGGCGGCAAGGACCACAAAAAAAAGCGGCGCGGCGCTGGAGCGGCTGCGGGCGGATCTGAAGGCCGGGAGTCCGGCCAATGTGTATATTTTCTACGGAGAGGAGACGTATCTGCGGGACCGGTATCTGGAGGAGCTGCGGCAGCTGCTGGTGCCGGCGGGCTTTGAGGAGTTCAACTATCACCGGCTGCCGGGGAAGGGACTGACGGTCCAGGACCTGACGGAAACAGTGGAGGCCATGCCTATGATGGCCCAGCACACCCTGGTGGTGGTGACGGATATGGACCTGTTCCGGCTGGACGAGGGGCAGCGGGGGCTGCTGATCGAGCTTCTGGGAGATTTTCCGGAATACTGCACGCTGGTGTTTGTCTATGACGTGCTGGCATACAAACGGGACGGAAAAATGAAAAAGCTGTGCGCCGCTATCGGGGACCATGTCCAGGAGGTGGAGTTCTGCCAGCAGGAGCGGGAGCAGCTGCTGCGGTGGATGAAGCGGCGGTTTGCGGCGGAGGGCCACGACATCGACATCGCGGCTGCGGATCATCTGCTGTTTACCTGCGGGACGCTGATGACGGACCTGGTGCCGGAGATCGGAAAAATCGCCGCCTATGCCAAGAGCCAGCGCATCACCATTGCGGATATCAACGCCGTAGCGGACCCCATTCTGGATGCGCAGGTGTTTGACATGACCAACAGCATCACCGCCGGAAAGTACGACGATGCAGCCCGGGTGCTGGGGGAGCTGCTGCGGATGCAGACGGAGCCTATCGTCATTCTGGCGGCGGTGGGCAAGGAGCTGCGGCGGCTGTATACCGCCCGGATGGCCCTGGACGGCGGAAAGGACCGGCTGTGGCTGAAGCAGCTGTGGGGCATGAGCAGCGACTATCCGGCCAGGCTCCTGATGCAGGCGGCCAAAAAGGTGGACCACGACTGGTGCCAGACGGCGGTGCTGCGGTGTCAGCGGCTGGACCGGCGGATGAAAAGCGTAAGCATGCCGGATAAGCAGAAGGAGGACGAATTGAAGCTGTTTTTGATGGAATTGGCGGGGCGCAGATGAAGCCGCGTATTAAGGAGGTCATCGTGGTGGAGGGGCGGTATGACCGCAACGCCCTTGCCCAGGTGGTGGACGCCACGGTGGTGGAGACCGGCGGGTTTTCCGTATTCAACAATCGGGAAAAGCTGGCTTTTTTGCGGCGGCTGGCGGAAAAACGGGGGCTTATCCTGCTGACGGACCCGGACGGCGCAGGCTTCGTGATCCGGAACTATCTCAAGGGCGCCATTCCCCGGCAGCAGGTGAAGCAGGCGTATATCCCCGATGTGGCCGGGAAGGAGCGGCGCAAGCGCCGCCCCGGCAAGGAGGGGAAGCTGGGCGTGGAGGGGATGCGCCCGGAGGTGCTGCTGGAGGCCCTGCGGCGCTGCGGCGCAACGTTCCAGGGAGAGGAAGCTCCTGTCCGGAGCGCAGAGCTGACCAAGGCGGACATGATGGAGAAGGGACTGGTGGGGCCTGGCTCCGCCGCCCGGCGGCAGCAGGTGCTGAAGGAGCTGGAGCTTCCGGAGCACTTGACGGCCAACGGCCTGCTGGAGGCAATGAATCTGCTGCTGAGTCGGGAGGAGTTTGACAGACTATGACGGAGCCCCTGGAAATCGAACGGAAATTTCTCATCGAAATGCCTGAGCGGGCGGTGCTGGACCGGTGTCCCACGCGCTGGGAAATATGGCAGACGTATCTGCTGGCTCCTCCGGGGATCAGCGCC